>OGDE01000019.1_pt1 | contig 131389 bp, 136 predicted proteins | sample 1570321 | NCBI WGS metagenome assembly OGDE01 (sample SAMEA2581976, study PRJEB24529) | metagenome | biome: Human gut stool | place: China | collected 2011 | reverse complement strand
GCGTCGGCGTGCGTATGCCGTGATGTGACCTTTGTAGTGGAATTGAAGAATTGAGGGGCTTCTGCTGTTTTCGTGGGTTAGGTTCTTGGTTGTGGTAGGTGTATGTCGAGTCCGCCGCAGCGGAGCATGATGAGCGCGATGAGGCTGCTGACGTGGTGGAAGCCATAGGTCATGCGGATGGTGACCTTGATGCGGCTGTGGGGCTTCATCCGTGGAGCCAGCGTGATCATCATTTCGACGATCACGGCGCTGTGGCTGTTGCAAGGCATTCCCGTGGTCGCCGGCATGGGCGGATTCACGCACGTCGACGATGTGCATGATTCCGCGTATGGTATGCCGACCCGACCCCGCTTCGTTGGTGTGCGTGGGATGTCCATTCAGGTTTTTCCCATCTTCGGACTCGTAAAATAGGCGAGGTTAACAAGACGAAGAACGATGACAGCTATCGGTTCGCAAGGGGTGACACGTATGGATTATCAGTACCAGACCACTGAACAGCCTTCCAGCCCCCGCAAGGTATGGCCGATCGTCCTTGCCGTGGTCGTGGCCCTCATCGTGGCATGCGGTGCCGGCGTGTGCGTTTACCGCAACAAGCAGCAGGAAGCATTGGCCACATGCCGGCAATCGCTCGCGGAATTCAGCTCGGCCCGCAAAGCCGTGCTCGACACTTCCGAAAACGGCAGCGAACTGCAGAAGCTGATTCGAGGCGCGCTCGGCGTGAACGACATCATCGACGCGTTCGCGGACGCGGCCACCAGCGCCGAGAACACAGTCGATACGGAAGGCTGCAAGGCGGAAGCCACCATCACGCAGCTCAATCTCGTAGCCAAAACGTTGGACAGCGCCACCGATTCCCTGAACGCCAGTTTGAAAAGCATCCAAGAGAAAAACGCCGAAACCGCGTTGCAGGATCCGAAGGCCGATTCGGATGGCGCGGCAGCTGGACAATCGTCCAATAACCCATCCGGGCAATCGAACGGAGCCTCTTCGAACAGCACTTCTTCGAACGGTACCTCCGACACGAAATCGTTGGATGAATCCAAAAAGGAACTGCAACAGTCGATCGACGAGGCAGACAAACTGGTCGACAAACTCAGCAAGGACGATTCCCTGACCCTGACCGGGCGCAAACTGCTGTCCGCGCTGTCCAAGGCCGCGGACTCCGGACAGAAGCTCGTCGAAAGCAGCAACATCAAGGATTCCAAGTATTACAAGGCGGCCAAGGTCACGCTTGACGAAGCCATTGACATGGCTGACAACTGGGTGAACAGCCAGGCGGCCAAAGCGCAGTAGCATGCTCCCGCGTGTTGCTTCCGCAGCCACGTCTAAAGTTTCCTTCGGAAAGCATGACGTGAATACGACGTCGGATGTGTGGAAGCGTGTAAGGGGGGACGGATGGCAGACGCGGGGCAGGAATCATCGGAAGGCATTAGCGTATCGAAGCCGGTCGCCCGCGTGATGATGCTGGTCAACGCGGCGGTATGGGGGTCCGGCTACACCATGCTCAAGCATGTGCAGGAGAACATGCCGACACAGTGGATGATGTTCTTCCGCATGGCTTCGGCGGTACTGCTTATGGCCATCGTGTTTTTCCCACGTCTTCGCAGGATTCGCCTGCGCCGCTATATCGTTCCCGGTCTGATACTCGCGTTGACTTACTGGCTGGGATTCATCTTCCAGCTCAAAGGACTTGAAACCACGTCTCCCGGACGCAACAGCTTCTTCACCGACACCTATTGCGTGATGGTGCCGTTCGTGGTGTGGGCGTTCACGCGCAAACGCCCCAGCTGGCAGCATCTGGTGGCCGCGTTCGTCTGCGCGTTCGGCATTGGTCTGGTGTCGCTGAGCGGCGGCGGTGGCGCGGAACTCATGCATATGAGCTTCGGTGACGCCATGACTATCATCGGCGCGTTTTTCTTCGCGTTGAATCTGGTTTTGGTTGGTTTCATTGGCAAGGATTTCGACGCGATCGCGCTGATGCTTGCCGAATTCGTGTGGTGCGCCCTGCTGTTCGGTGCTGGCGCGGTGCTTACCGAAGGCGGACCGTCCATGGCTTGGGCGCGGTGGGACATCGTGCTGTGCATCGCCTACCTGGTGATCGGCTCCACGGTGATCGCCCAAGTGTTTCAAACCATCGCCATACAGAATCTGCCCACTTCCGAGGCGTCCGTGATCTTAAGCACGGAATGCATCTTCGCCATGCTGGTATCCGTGATTTTCACCGGCGAAACGCTGACCGTGCCGTCGTTATGCGGTTTCGCGCTGATTTTCGGTGCGATTCTGCTGTCCGAAATCCAACTGCCCTCCGCAAAACGACAGCGTGGCACAACGGAAGGCGATTAGAAGAACAGCGCCGCGATTCCCGCCGCGAAGCACATGAGCAGCACGGACGTGAGGAAGCTCGCCAGGAACGCTTTCTGTCCCTTCTTCGCGATGGCGCTGAAATTCACATTGATGCCGAGCGCCGCCATGGCCATGCCGAGCACGATGTAGGCGAAGTCCACCAGATTCGGTGCGATGGCACCGATGAACGGCACGAACGTGCCGATGATGGAAGCGCCGATGAAACCGAGCATGAACCACGGGAACGACACTTTGCGTTTGCCGTCGGCCGGCATTTCGGAATGGTTTTTATCCCACCAAACGGCGATGATGATGGCCGCGAACACCAGCATCAGCACGCGGGAAAGCTTCATGATGGTGGCGATGCCCACCGCGCCGAACGCGTCGCCGGCGGCCACGGCATGGGCGATTTCGTGCAGGGACGCGCCAGCGGTGATGCCCAACTGCGTCTTGCTCAGGCCCGTCAACGGCCCAAGGGCGATTTCCAGCAATGCGAAGATGGTGCCCATGATGGCGATGATGGCCACGGCCATCACCTCATTGTTGGCCTTCTCATCCTCTTTTTCCGGCGGCACCTTGATGGAGCCGGACAATCCCATGACGGCTGCCGCGCCACAGATGCCGGTACCGCCCGCCACGAGAATGGCGAGCTGCGGATCGACGCCAAGCTTGCGTGCGATGTTGTAGCACACCACGATGGTGAGCGTCACCACCACTGCCGCGATCGGCAGACACTTGATACCCTGCGTGAACAGCACCGTCAGATTGAGCTTGAAACCAAGCAGGATGATGCCCAGGCGAAGCAGCTTGTTCGAAATGAGCCCGGCCGCATCCTTCACACCGGCCTTATGTTCGGCGGAACGGTTCGAATACCATTTGCGGATCGGGAACTGCGCGACCATGCCGATGAGCAGAGCGATGATCAACGCGCCGAACAGGCTGAATCCCGGAAACTGCTTGAGCCACGAAGCCACCAGAGAGGCCGCCAACGTGACGATGCCAATGAACGCCATTTCCTTGGTGGCTATGCGAGTCCACCATTTCTTGCAAAAATCAATCACGAGCGTCAAGTGTTCCGGTTCATGCGGACAAGCCGGCCGGATGGGGAGACACGCGCGGGAATCCATATTTTGCAACATATCTCGAACGGGTTTGAGGTCTGTTTGCTTCAAGTCGGGTTTAAGTTGGTACGCTGGAGATGCAAGCCAAAAACACAGGCAGAATCAAGGAGGGTCAAGATGCAATTCGAAGCCTCGCGACTGGAAGGACTGGAACACCGCACCGACGCGCAGTCCGCACCGGAAGTGTTCTTCACGCCGATCATCACACCGGAAAGCCTCGTCGCCGCCTACCATGCGCTCGGACGCAAGCCGGAAGGCAAAACGGCCATCAAAGTCCATTCCGGCGAATCGGAAAAATCCAATAATCTCAATCCTTCGCTCGTCAAGGACCTCGTGCAGGAGATCGGCGGCACGCTCGTGGAATGCGCTACCGCATACGACGGCAATCGTGAAACCCCCGAAAAAAGCCTTGCCACGTTCAAAAAGCACGGATACGCCGATCTTGCGCCAATCCAGATCATGGACATGAGCGGCGAAATCGAGATCCCGGTGGCCAAGCACCGCCACATCGCCTACGACATCGTCGGCAAGCATATCGACGACTACGATTCCATTTTCGTGCTGTCGCATTTCAAAGGCCATCCGATGGGAGGCTTCGGCGGCGCGCTCAAGAACGTGTCCATCGGCATAGCCTCGTCGAACGGCAAACGCTGGATCCATTCCGCCGGCGTCACCAAGGACAAGTGGGTGGAAACTCCTCAGGATGCATTCCTCGAATCGATGGCCGAAGCCGATGAGGCCGTGATCAGCCACATGCATGGCAAGATGATGTATCTGAACGTCATGAACCGCCTGTCGGTGGATTGCGACTGCCTGGCCTCCCCGACGGAACCGGACATGCATGACATCGGCGTGCTGTCCTCGCTCGACCCGGTGGCACTCGACCAGGCATGCGTCGACCTCATCCACACCGCCCCCGACGGAGCGTCCGTCACCGAACGCATCGCCTCGCTCCACGGCGAACACATCCTCGAATACGCCGAGGAACTTGGCATCGGTTCGCGCGCGTACTGTCTGACCGTACTCGACTGACGGCGAACGCAATGGTCACGAAACCCGCGAAGCCTACGGAAGCCAGCATCGCAATCGCACGTATCGAAACGTTGCTTGCCGAACGCGATTGTGTGTTCGTCGCAATCGACGGGCCATGCACGTCTGGCAAAACCACGTTTGCCGCGATGCTCAACAGGCGTTTCGGCGGCAACGTGCTGCACATGGACGATTTCTTCCTCCGTCCCGAACAGCGCACGCCGGAACGTTTCGCCGAACCCGGCGGCAACGTGGACCGTGAACGGTTCGAAACGGAAGTGTTGGCACCGCTCGCCGCCGGACAAGCCGCGCAATACCGGCCATGGGATTGCCATACAGGCGATTTCGCCGTCGCGTACGCCGTCGAACCGGCCCAGCTGACCATTGTGGAAGGCAGCTACAGCATGCACCCCGCCTTGCGGGGGTATTACGATTGCATGATCTGTCTTGCGGTCGATCCTGCCGAACAGTTGCGTCGGCTCGAACGACGCAATCCACGCATGTTGCAACGATTCGTCGACGAGTGGATTCCGCTGGAAAACCGCTATTTCGAAGCGACCAATATCCAAGCCGTCGCCGATTTGCTGGTCGACACCGCGCTGCCGGACGGTGGGTCGGTCGTCGAGCCGGTATGACGTATACGCATATCCGAAGAGAAGGAAACATTAAGGAGAAAACAAATGTCTGATTCCGCAACCATGCCCGCGGCCGCCCTGCGCCGCACCGACCTGCCGAAACTGAGTCTCGGCACCAAGACAGCAGCCACCCTGCTCGCCATCGTCGCAGCGGTCGTGCTGCCGCAACTGTTCCACGTCATCGGCGCCGTCTCCGGACAGGGCACCATGCTGGGCGTCGCGTTCCTGCCGATGCATCTGCCGATCATCTTCGTCGGCCTGATCGCGGGCCCCGCCGTCGGCGCGATCGCCGGCGCCGCCGCTCCGCTCGTGAGCTTCCTGCTGTCCGGCATGCCGATGCTGGTGATGCTGCCGCTCATGATGGTCGAACTGTGCGCATACGGCCTGGTAGCCGGTCTGCTGCGCGGCATCAAGCTGCCGAGCCTGGCGAAGGTGGTCATCGCACAGCTCGCCGGACGTGTGGTGCTGACCGCAGCCACCGCGATCGCCGTGTTCGCGTTCGGTTCCAGCAAGGCCATCGCCGCCACATGGACGAGCGACCTGGCCGCCGGCCTGCCCGGTCTCGCGCTGCAGTGGGCGCTGATTCCGCTCGCCGCCTACTGGACCGAGTCGCTGATCGCCAAGCGCAACCACTGATATGACGTTTGCCCGGCCACGTTCTGGGCAAACGCGTGATATGCGGGAGCCGAGCCGTTAAGCTTGGCTCCCGTTACTTATAGGAGGACTACGTAGGAGTTTTACGAAGGGGAAGCGGTCATGATCGCAGGAGTGTCCATCACCACATTGCTGCTGGTGCTTGTCGCCGGAATCGGCGCGGGATTCGTCGGATACGCGGTAGGCGCGTCCTCGCTGATCTCCTATCCTGCGCTGCTGGCGTTCGGCATTCCGCCCGTGCTGTCCAACACCACGAACACGGTGGGCGTATGCGGCACCGGCATCGGCGGCCTGCTCTCCGCCCGCAAGGAGCTCAAAGGCCAAGGCAGACGCGTGGCCGTCTACGCGTGCATCGGACTGGTCGGCGGCATCATCGGCGGCCTGCTGCTGCTCGAACTGCCGGCGAAGGTCTTCGAATTCGCCGTGCCGCCGCTCATCCTGTTCAGCGCGCTTATCATCGCGCTCAACCCACGTAAGAAAGCCGCCGCGCGCGACGCCGTGGCGCAGGCGCTGCCGCAATCGCATCAAGGTGAGCGGGCCGCACGAATCGCCAGCAAAACGGCGGACGGCACATTGCGCAACGATCCATGGTGGCTGTGGGCGGGCGTGAGTTTCGTCGGCGTGTATTCCGGCTATTTCGGCGCCGCCGCCGGCACGCTCGCCCTGGTCATCCTCGACTTGGGCAAAATCGGCCCGTTCCACCAGATCAACGCGCTGAAAACCGTGGTCGGCTTCGGCGCGAACATCTCCGCCGCGATCATGTTCATCATCCGCGGTTCCGTCGATTGGCCGTTCGCCATCATGATGTGCCTCGGCTGCACCATCGGCAGCGCGATCGCACCGCCCGTCACCCGGCATATTCCGGAGAACATCATGCGTGCCGCCGCCGTGCTGACCGGCATCATCCTCGCCGCGAAACTCGGCTGGAGCACCTACTTCTAAATTTTCTAAAATAAGATATGCGGATTGCCGGAATCTAAGCGACAGGGGGAGAAACATGGCGGTTGTTGACGAGGCGAAACTGCGGTATCTCGACTTTCTTTCGCGTGAGGACCGAGTACGCCACCACCGGTACGTCGAGGAAATGAAGCAATACGACATGATGCGTTCCGGCGACATCAACGCCATCGCCGAAAGCACACGTCTGTGGGATTCCGGACTGTACGGCTACCTGTCGGACGATCCGCTCAAAAACGCGAAATACCGGTTCGTCACCACCATCACGCTCGCCACGCGTTTCGCCATCGAAGGCGGTATGGACGAGGAGGACGCCTACAACGCGTCCGACCTGTACATCCAGGATCTGGAGAAATGCAAGACGCCAGACGACGTGCGGCGCCTGCACACCGACATGATGACATTCTTCACATGGGCCATGGCCGACATGCAGAAGGCGGAAACACATTCCAAAGCCGTCAACGAATGCCTGGACTACATCCACTACCATCTGCATGAGAAAATCACCGTGCCCATCCTCGCCGAGCATGTGCATCTGAATCCCACGTATCTGTCGGAGCTGTTCAAACGCGAAACGGGCACGGCCATATCGCAATACATCACCGACAAGCGTATGGAAGCGGCCGAGAACATGCTCAAATACTCGGAATACAGCTTCGACGAGATCGCCCAGATCCTCGCATACCGGTCGCAAAGCCACTTCTCGAAGGTGTTCAAAAAACATTCCGGCATGACGCCGGGGGAGTACCGCACCAAGTACGCGCAGAACGGCATCTGGCCGGAGTGATTGCGATCACGGCGTCTACCACGCCGGTTGCGGTGAACCGCCGGTGACGGCACCGCGAAATTCGGGTGTGCCAATCGTGAAATCGACGTGTCCGCGCGTGCGAAACACGCGCGAATCAGCTACGGTGGAAGCATTCAATGATGATGCGCGCCACCGGCCGAATGAACGGCGGAACAAGGAACGTGCGCGCAGGATGTGGATGAAAGCGAAGGAATAAACGAATATGGGAATGCCCCTTGATCTGTATGTGATCCGACATGGCGAGTCGGAGGCCAACGTCATCATCAGTGCTGGCGAACAGGGCGACAACTCGCTGTATACGCAGGACAACGTCACCGTGCCGGACCGCTCGTGGAGGCTTACGGCCACCGGACGCAAGCAAGCCGACTGCATCGGCCGTTGGCTGGTCTCACAGCAGCCGCTGTTCGACCGCTACCTCGTCTCGCCGTACGTGCGCACGCGTGAGACGGCTGCCACGATGGCCCTGCCTAAGGCGAAATGGGAGGAGACGCGTGTGCTGCGCGAACGCTCCTGGGGTGAGATCAACACCATCACGAAAGACGATTTCAAAACCAACTACGCGCGCAACTGGATGTTCAAGAACACCGATCCGCTGTACTGGCGTCCGCCGGCGGGCGAGTCCATCGCCGACGTGGCCGAGAACCGCGTGCACAACCTGCTCACGTCCCTGAACCGCAAATCCGATGCGGAATCCGTGGTGATGGTCAGCCATGGCGACCTCATGCTGGCGTTGATGCTCACGTTGGAGGACCTGTCCGACGAGGAATTCATGCATCGAGCGGCCGCCGACGAATGGAAGATCACCAACTGCACGTGCTTCCACTATTCGCGCCGCGACCCCGCCACCGGACGAACGCACAAGCGGTTCCGTTGGGAACAGACGGCGCGTCCCGTACTCGACGAGACGGATGGTCGCTGGGTGGTGAAAGTGGATGATTGGCGTGAATTCAAGCGTCCCGTGCTGTCGAACGGCGATTTGGTGGACGTGGTGCACGCCGTCGACCGTCACCTGTGACGGCTGCCGGTATACGTTTTGTGACTGCGATTTAGCCCCCTATCGCTCTGTGGGGCGTCACGTATCGGCACTTCCGCTACAATGGCGTGTGATTGCGCGGCGCGCGTTCTTGTTGCGCGTCGTAAAGAGAGTTAGGAGACAATCGCATGTCCAATCCAATCGCGGGCCTGTTCACGTGGAAGCTCCACGGCGACGGCAAAACGCTGAAGCCCGGCGAGGTCGTCGAACCTGACGAGAGGCTGACCTGGCCGCGCACCGCGGAAATCGGCGCGCAGCACGTCATCGCCATGTTCGGCGCCACGTTCCTGGTGCCGATTCTGACCGGTTTCGACCCATCCACCACCCTGTTCTTCACGGCCATGTCGACCGCGCTGTTCCTGCTGATCAACAAGAACATGCTGCCGAGCTACCTGGGCTCGTCCTTCGGCTTCATCGCCCCGATCGCGGCCGTCGCCAGCGCCCACAAGGGCCTCGCCGTCGCATCCTTCGGCATCATGGTCACCGGCATCCTGCTGGCCCTGATCGGTGTGCTCGTCCATTACGCGGGCGCCAAGTGGATCGACATCATCATGCCGCCGGTCGTCAACGGCGCCATCGTGGCCATCATCGGCTTCAACCTGGCTCCGAGCGTGTGGAACAACTTCAAAGTCGCTCCCGACACCGCCATCGTCACCCTCGTCGCGGTGCTGCTCGTCGCAGTGCTGTTCAAGGGTCTGCTCGGCCGACTCAACATCCTCATCGGCGTGATCATCGGCTACGCGTACGCCTGCTTCCGTGGCCAGGTCGACTTCTCAGCCATCGGCAAGGCCGCATGGGTCGGTCTGCCGGAATTCCGTCTGCCGCAGGTCGACTTCACCATCCTGCCGATGTTCATCCCGGTCGTGCTCGTACTCGTTGCCGAAAACGTCGGCCACGTCAAGTCCGTCTCCCAGATGACCGGCCGCGACTATGACGACCAGATCGGCACCGCGCTGTTCGCCGACGGTCTCGGCACCACCATCGCCGGTTTCGGCGGCGGCTCCGGCACCACCACCTACGGCGAGAACATCGGCGTGATGGCTGCCACCAAGGTCTACTCGACCGCCGCATACTGGTGCGCCGCCGCGTTCGCGCTGATCCTGTCGCTGTGCCCGAAGTTCGGCGCCATCATCAACACCATCCCCGCCGGCGTGCTCGGCGGCGTGACCACCCTGCTGTACGGCATGATCGGCATGGTCGGCATCCGCATCTGGGTTGAGAACAAGGTCAACTTCGACAAGCCGGTCAACGTCATGGTGGCCGCCATCACCATGATCATCGCCGTCGGCCAGTTCGAGTTCGCCTTCAACGGCATCTCCTTCAACGGCATCGCCATCGGCACCGTCGTCATCCTCGTCGCCTACCACGGCCTGAAGGCCATCGGCAAGGCGACCGGCACCATCGCCAAGGACGATCCGGACATCCTGTAACGGATCGCATCTCACGCTGGCTAGTTCAACGCCCGTCGGCCAAAAAGGTCGGCGGGCGTTTTTCATTGCCGTTTTCGTCAATCGATTGACGTGTTGCTTCGCATACGTTTTATGATGGTATCTATAAGCGATTGCGCAATGTGGCAAAGGAGACAACATGAGCACTGCGGCAGGAAAGAAAATCGCGATTGTGACCGGTTCCGCGCTTGGCTTGGGATATGAGCTGGCACGTCAGCTGATCGGCAAAGGCTGGTTCGTGGCCGGCATCGATTTCAACACGGCCCGTCAGGAGGAACTGTCCCGCACGTTCGGCGCGGACGAATACCGCGCCTTCGTCGGCGACATCAGCGACGAGGCGTTCGTGAAGGACTCCGTCGCGGCCATCAAGGAGATCGGCCACATCGACCTGCTCATTAACAACGCGGGACAGCCGTCGTTCAAAAAGCCGGTCGACTACGAGGCCGCCGACGTGGACAAGTGCCTTAAGGGGCTCAAAGGCATGATTCTGTGGAGCGTCGAAACATTGAAGGCCGACGGCGAGCAGGACCTCAAAATCGCCAATGTCATGTCCACCGCCGCCACACGCGGCAACGCCAACGAATCCGTCTACTGCGCCACCAAGTGGGGTGAGAAGGGGTATACGACAAGCCTCAAGGCGGCCTACAAGGGAACCAGTGTGAAGGTTGTGGGCGTGTATCCGGGAGGCATCGACACCGACTTCTACCATGACAGCCACGATTACGTGTCGTTGGACAAGCAGCATTCCTTCATGAGCGCCGCGGAACTGGCCGAAGTGGTGCTGTTCAACCTCGTCAACGACGCGAATCTGACGGTTTCCGACATCCTCATCGAACGCAACTACCGGTAGCGTCGGCCACCAGTCACAGCCAAGGCAAAAGTATCGGGCATGGGCTATTGTTAACAGGTTTGCGCAACGTGCGCAATGTTTGACATGAAAGGCCATTGTGCCCGATACCGCTGTGATTGAAAATGAAGATGCCCTCGCCGCCGATTTCGATGAGGCGGGCGAGGAGGAGGAACGCCCCCAGACGTTCGCCGAACTCGGCGTTCCCGGCCCGTTGGTACGCGTGCTCGCGGCCGATGGCAAGAAAACCGCTTTCCCGATCCAGGCCGACACCCTTCCCGATTCCCTGGCCGGTCGTGACATTCTTGGCCGAGGCCGTACCGGCTCCGGCAAGACCCTGGCGTTCTCGATTCCGCTGGTCGCACGCCTGGGTGAGGTCGACGCCGACGAGTACGAGAACATGAGCCAGTTCCGCCATGAGGTGGAACAGGTGCGCAAGGGGCATGCCGAGGAACGGCGCGCCGACGATTTCCTGCCGCACCCGCGCGGTCTGGTGCTCGCTCCGACCCGTGAGCTGGCCAACCAGATCAACGACGTGCTGATGCCGCTCGCGCAGATGTACGGCATGACCACCACCACCGTGTATGGCGGTGTGCGCTACGCCCGCCAGATCCGCGATCTAAGGGCCGGCGCCGATATCGTCGTCGCATGCCCGGGCCGTCTTGAGGACCTGCTCGAACAGCATGCGCTGACCTTGGAGAAGGTCGAAGTGGCCGTGATCGACGAAGCCGACGAAATGGCCGACATGGGCTTCCTGCCGCCGGTCAAGCGCCTGCTCGGCCAAGTGTCGTTCGACGCGCAGATCATGTTGTTCTCCGCCACCCTCGACCATGGCGTCGACGAGGTGGTGAACACGTTCCTCACCGATCCTAAGATCCACAGCGTCGACTCCGCCACCGCGGCCGTCGACGAAATGACCCACCACGTGTTCGAAACCACGCAGGGCGACCGTCATGAGCTGGTCCGCACCCTCGCTTCCGGCAAGGGACGCCGCATCCTGTTCACCCGCACCAAATTCCAGACCCAGAAGCTCGCCAAGGACCTGACGAAGAACGGCATTCCGGCGGCCGAGCTGCACGGCAACCTGAGCCAGAACCAGCGTGATCGCAATCTCGCAGCCTTCGAATCCGGCGACGTGAACGTCATGGTCGCCACCGATGTGGCCGCCCGCGGCATCGACGTGTCCGGCGTGGAGCTCGTGGTGCAGGTGGAGCCTCCGGAGGACCCGAAATCGTTCCTTCACCGCTCCGGACGTACCGCGCGAGCCGGCCATTCCGGTGATGTGGTGACCATCGTTCTGCCGAACCAGCGCCGCCGCACCCCCCGCATGCTGCATGAGGCCGGACTGAAGGTCAAGCCGATCGAAGTGACCCACGATTCCCCGGAAGTGTTGGAATTGGTGGGCGAGTCGGCCGAACCGCGTTTCGGTTGGACGCTTGAGCAGTCCCAGCCGGCGGGCAATCCGCGTCGCAGGCATGGCAAGGGCGGCGACGGTTCCGCGGAAAACGGCGGGCGCTCCGGACGCAACCGTTCCGGTGGACGCAACAAGGACCGGGGCAAGGACAAGGGCGGCAAGCCGTTCAAGTCCGAACGCAAGGACCGCGCGAATCGCAAGGGACGTGAAGAGCGCGCCGAAGTCGCCGAACGCGAGCAGCGTTTCGAACCGAAACAGAATCGCGCCGAACGTCGCGCCGCCAAGTTCGAAGGCCGCGACAACCGCGAATACGAGGCACGCGAGCATCGTTGGGAACATCCTGAAATCCAAGAGGAGAAGCGCGAGAAGCACGAGGAGAAGCGCAACAACAAGCGTCGCGAAAAGTACGCGCGGCTGCATGAGCAGCAGCGTGCCGAAGCCGGCGAACAGCGTGGAACCGACAATCGCAAGCGGCGCTCCGTCGAGCGTTCCGATCAGCGTGGCCAATCCGATAGGAAGCCCGGCAAAAAGCAGTATGCGAAAAAGCAGGGCGCGCCGACCAAGAAGCAGCGCAAGGCCGAAGCACGTGCCGAACGCCGTTACGAGGACGATCGCCAATACCGCAGGAACCGCGACGAACGCGACGACCGCCGTCAGGGCGGCAAACGCATCCATCGCAAGGAAATCCGCGTGATTCATGACGAGCGTGGCGAGGACGCGAAGCGTTATGACCGTCGCATGGAAGCCAAGTATGGCGATTCCGGTCGTCGTGGCGGTCACGGAGAACGCCACGACAAGCATGCGGGCGAAAGGCAGGGTAAGCCGTACCGCAAGCATGCGAAGATCCGCAAGGCGCCGTTCCGCTCCCGCTGACGTACGTCAACGGTCAAGCAAAAAGCCGTTCATTCCAGCAATCGCAAGGAATGAACGGCTTTTTCTATACGGGATATCGCAGTATCAGCTGTTGACCGGCTGATACTGGTCGAGCGCGGTGAAGCAACGTTTATAGACCATCAGCATGATGATGCTGTCCGCCAGCAGCGTAAGCGCCGCGATGGTGGCGAGAATCATGAACTGGTATTTCGCTGCGTCGATGGGGTTGCCGCCGGCGATGATCTGACCGGCCATCATGCCCGGCACCGTCACAATGCCGGCGGAGGCGAGCGACGCGGTGGTGGGCAGCAATCCCAGACGGATCGACGAGACGATACTTGGACGTGCCGCCTCCCACGTGGTGGCACCCAACGCCAGCAGCGTGTCCACTTCGTCACGACGTTCCTTCATGCTTTCAAAGAAGCGGCTCAACCCCACCGCCAACGCCGAAACGGTGTTGCCCAGCAGCATGCCGGTCAACGGCACCACCAATTGCGGCGCATACCACGGTTGCGGACGGATGATGAGCTCGGTGACCAACGAGATCATGATGAGCATGGTCACGACCAGACTCAGGAACACCGGTCCAGCCAAGCCCTTCGGAACACCTTTCGCACGCGAAAGAGTGATCTGCACGGCCGCGATGAGCATGAACGCCACCAGCAGCAGCACCAGCCACGGATTGTTCGAACGGATGACGTACTCCATGATGAAGCCCATCGCGCACAATTGCAGCAAAGCTCGGCATGCCGACCACAGCAACGTACGTCCCACACCCATACGCATGGTTTCGGAGATGCCGGCGGCAATGGCCACCATCACCAGCGCGGCGATGAGACCCCAGATGTCGATCGCATAGTAGTTGCCGTTCATGCGACGCTCCCTTCTACCGTGTTACCCGTCGAAGTACTACCCGTCGCAGTACCGTCCGCTTCGGCGTTGCCGGACTGCGTGAGCGTGCCATCGGCAAGACGCGTGACACGTGTGGCATGGCCATCCGGCGGCCGGTGCCGGATACGAACAATCGCCATGCCGTCCGCCGCCGCTTTGGCGAGGATACGCGCCACTTTCTCGGCGTTGTCGTCATCCAATCCGGCGTCCACTTCGTCGGCGAGCAGCACCTTCGGACGGGTCAGCAACGTGCGCGCAAGGCTCACGCGCGCCGCCTGACCGCCGGACAAGTCGTGTGGCGGACGGTTCAGATCGATGTCGGCGCAACCCATATTGTCCAAGGTTTCACGGATTCTGCCGTCCGGCAACGCGTCGGTGGGGGAGATCCTGCGTGGTCCCTGCTTCGTTCTCGCCGACTGGCGTATGGCAAGCGTGAACGGCAGACGAATCGCCTGCCCCACCGTCTCGCCCAACAGCACCGGCTTCTGCGGCAGGTACGCGACCTGCGCGCGCCACTGCTGCGGGGTGAAATCGTCGGCGGAACGGCCATCCAACCGTAAATCGCCTGACGCGCGCGGATTGAGCCGTGCGAAAGCGGTCAGCAGCGAGCTCTTGCCTGCGCCGGACGGTCCGACCAAGTCCACGATTTCGCCAGGCTCGATGGCGAAGGACAATCCGGAGAATATGGTGCGGCGTTCGCCGTCGACCATAATCGAACAGCGCACGTTCGATGCTTCGAATACGTATGTCATAGCCAAAACCATACGCCAATAGCGAACGGTTCACGGCGGTTTCAGGGTTTTCCCTGAGTTTTGAGGCGAAATCAGCCATAAGGATGACGCGTGCCCGTTATTTTGCGTACTACAACTGTCAAGTTGAAGGAAAACCTATATGTTGGGGATGGGAAATATGCGTCAGTGGCTTATGAACATAAGCCTGGTCGGAGGCTGGTTTCCGGCGGCGGCGTTCGCCGTCGTCGCAGTGCTGTCCGTAATCCTGCTGGTTAGCGCGGCCGTTTCGAAACGGGACGGACGCATACTGGCTACCGTGCTGCCGATCGGCGTTGAGGCCGTGTCCGGAATGGTCGGCTATGTGGTAGCTTGGCTGCTGTCCGACGTGTTCGTGGTGTTCGGCGTCGGATTGGGATCCCGTGTGATGTCTTGGGTGGCGGCTGGTTTCGCCATCGCTGGTTTCGCCATCGCGCATATCGTGTTGAGCAGGGGCATGATGCGCGTGGCCGCGGCCATCTTGACCGTATTCGCGATACTGGCCGCGGCGATCGGCATCGACCAATCGTACGGCGAATACGCCACCATCGGCTCGCTGTTCGGCGAGGATTCCTACAGCCAAGCCGATCTGACCGGACTGGCCAAACGCAAGGACCTCATCACCGTCGCACAGTGGCGCAAACAGGCCGCCAACGGCACGATCCGCAATATTCCGGCGAACGGAACCGTCAACAAAATCGACATTCCGGCCACGAAATCGCAGTTTGAAGCACGCAAAGCCCTCGTCTACCTGCCTCCGGCGGCATTGGCCGACTCGAAACGCAAGCCGGCCCTGCCGGTCGTCCTCATGCTGAGCGGGCAGCCGGGCAGTCCGGGACGCGTCTTCCAAGCCGGCGGCATCCAAACCATGATGGACGGATATGCGAAAACCCACGACGGACTCGCCCCAATCGTCATCGCAGCCGATCAGCTTGGCACCGATTCGCACAACACGCTATGCGTGGATTCGAAGGTGTACGGCAATGCGCTGACCTACCTGACGCAGGACGTGGTCGACTGGGTGAAAACCAACCTGCCCGCCGCACAGGATGCCAAGGATTGGGCCATCGCCGGATTCTCGCAAGGCGCCACATGTTCGCTGCAGATCGGCGTGAACCATCCCGACCTGTTTGGCACCATGATTCCCACCGACAGCGAAATCAAACCGACCAACGGCAGCCGACAGGAAATGATCGACCGGTTCTTCGACGGCGACACCACAGCCTATGAGAACCAAGTGCCGGTCAACGCCATCCGCAACCACGCGCCCACCCATCAGATGCTCATCATAGGCGCGGGGGAGAAGGACACCACCTCAATACGCAACGTCAAAACAATCGCGCCGGTCGCGGCGAAAGCCGGCATGCGCGTCGCCGCCGTCGAATCGTCCGGCAACGCACACGACTGGCACGCCGTGCAGGACGTGCTGCGTTACGGGCTCGCCGTATTCGGCCACGACACCGGACTGGATGGTGCGAACCCGAACCTATCCGACTATCCGAATCTCAAACGCATCACGATATGACGATCCTGAACACAAACCCGCAAGACTGAGAATCCCAGAAAAGGAAAGAAATGACTCAAACGCAAACCGCACTTGCTAAACCAGCCGAGGCATCACCCGCGAAACCACTGTTCGGCTTCCGCGCGCTGCTCGCCGATCTGGCCGGATGGATCAGACGACACCTGCTCACCGTCTGCCTCGTGCTGTTCGTCATCCTCATCAACGTGGGCACGCAGATCGTGTGCGCGCTCATACGTCAGCCGTTCCCGCCGAGCCTGGCCAAAGTAAGTTTCGAAGCGCTCGCACGCGGCCGCTGGTACACCGCGCCGATATCCATGCTGTACGTGCCGAATCTGGGCCGTCTGCTCATCGACGTTCCGCTCATGCTGGTTGCGTTCGGCCTGGCCGAATCGGTGATCGGCAAAATCAAAACCGCATGGGTGTCCGTCATCACCACACTGGGTGGCGTGGCCTTGGGCATGGGACTGTGCTCCCTATCCGACGGGCGCAGCCCCCAATGGCATGCGATCTCGCATGATGGCGCCATCCTTGGTCCGCTGATTCTCGTCGCCGGCACCCTTATGTGCGCCAGCGCGTTCACAACCATGCTGTGGCGCCGCCGTATCCGCGTGATCGGCTATGCGGTCGTGCTCATCATGTTCCTCTACCGAGGCGAGGTGAGCGACTACTGCCTGCTTGTCACTTCGGTGATTGGCCACGTGCTCGGCTATCTGATGGCCTCCCGCACACATGGCGACGAATACCGGCATGGCGCCATCTACGAAATGCGTCGGCTTATCGGCATCGTCGCGGGCGTGCAGGCCATCGGCTCGCTCGTCGCCGTCTCGTCACGCCAATCGTTCGGCCTGCTGTCCATGTTCGGACTGTTGACCGGCTCCACCGACTTCGACACCGGACGTGTGGTCGACTGCCTCAGCGGCGCCTCGCATACGGACTGCTTCACGCAATACCGCATGATGCGTTTCACCATGCCCGGCAACTGGCTGGTATCCATCACGCCGACGCTGATGCTGCTGCTCATCGCCTGGGGTCTGTATCGAGGCCGTCATCTCGCAGCCACGCTCAGCATCGTGTTCAACGCATGCACCATTGCCCTATCGACGGTGTTCTATGTGGCTATTCCGCTGTCCTACGTGGACGGCTCCGACGCCGGTGCATACATGGATGCGATATCCGCATTGCAACGGCACGGCGCATTCCACGCGATGCTGGCCACGATGGCGTTGCCGCTGCTGTGCATCGTCATCATCATCCTGTTCCGCTCATGCTTCACCATTCGCACGAAAAGCGAGACCGTGCTGCGTGGCGTCGCCATCACGTTCGCCGCATTCGTATTACTGGGATTGCTGTACGTCGGCTATGGCCTGTCCATGCCGTCCGGCTTCAACGAAACGCCGCTGCTGGTCGATCTGATCGCAGACTACGTGCAGCGTTTGCTGCCGATTGGCCTGCTAAGTGGCGTGGAACCGGCGTTCGTGCCGGTCGGACTGCTTTCCGAAATCGTCTACCAGTGCGTCGGACCGATGTTTTGGCTGGTCGCGCTGTGCTGCACATGGGATGGCCTGCGTGACCGTTCCATGATCAACGACGCGTACCGCCACCGCGTGGACGAGATCATCGGACTCGGCGGCGAATCCATGTCGTTCATGGCCACTTGGAAAGGCAACGATTACTGGTTCTCCGCCACCGGCCGTTCCGCCATCGCCTACCGCGTGTCGTATGGCATCGCGTTGACCGTCACCGGACCTTTCGGCGACCCCGACGAGTATGAGGACGATCTGCATGCGTTCGCCGGCTTCTGCACCCAACGTTCCCTGACGCCGGTGTTCTACAGCGTGCACGCCGAACAACGTGACGCGTTGGTCTCCGCCGGTTGGAACGCGCTCGACGTCGGCACCGAAATGGTGATCGACCCGGCCGCATGGCAGACGCGCGGCAAGAAATGGCAGGACGTACGCACCGCCATCAACAAAGCCAAGCGCGACGGCATCACCGACGTGCTCGCCACATTCAAGGAATCGCCGTTCTCCGTGCAGACGCAGATCCGTGAGATCTCCACGCAATGGGCCGGCGAGAAGGCCCTGCCTGAAATGGGCTTCACCCTGGGTGGTGTGGACGAGCTGGTCGATCCACGCGTCAAACTGCTGTACGCGGTGGACACGGACGGTAAGGTGCTGGGCGTCACCAGCTGGCTGCCGACCTATGAGAACGGCAAAGTGGTCGGATGGACGCTCGACTTCATGCGTCACCGTACCGACAGCGTCAACGGCATCATGGAATTCCTCATCGCCCGCATGGCCGAACGGCTGCGCGACGAAGGCGAAGTGCGATTCATGAGCCTGTCCGCGGCGCCACTTGCCGGCATGAGCGGCGAAGGCCACGAACAGGGGGAGAGCGCCGTACTCGACCACGTGCTGCAGATGGTGGCCGACATCATGGAACCGGCTTACGGATTCCACTCCCTGTTCCGCTTCAAACTCAAGTTCCATCCGGATGAAGCCAAAGTGTACATCTGCTATCCGGATCCGGCGAAACTGCCGCAGATCTCGCTTGCCGTCGCGCAGGCCTACGTGCCGTCGCTCACCCCAGCCGAAGCCATGCGATTCGTACGCACCATCGTGCCTACGAAAACGAACTGAAACCATGCGACCGGTTGACGGCCCGTCATCCCTGAGATGGGCCGTCGCTTTGGGTGCGCTCGGGGCTACACTGGGGAAGGTTCATAAAAAGTACTACGTTTCTCCATGAAAGGGAACAGTATGTCAGCTGAAGCAAACGTCGGCGTCGTCGGTCTGGCTGCCATGGGCGGCAGCCTCGCACGCAATCTCGCTCACCACGGCAACAAGGTGGCCGTGTTCAACCGCACCTACGCCCGTACCGAAAAGCTCATGAACGAGCATGGCGGCGAAGGCGAGTTCTATCCGGCGAAGACGCTTGAGGAATTCGTGGACAGCCTCGTCAAGCCGCGCACCGCCATCATCATGGTCAAGGCCGGTGAGCCGACCGACGCCATGATCAACGCGCTCGCCGACCTGATGGAGCCGGGTGACATCATCGTCGACGCCGGCAACGCCTACTTCCCGGACACCATCCGCCGCGAAAAGGAAATCAGCGCCCGCGGCCTGCACTTCGTCGGCTGCGGCGTGTCCGGTGGCGAGGAAGGCGCCCTGCTTGGTCCGTCCATGATGCCGGGTGGTTCCGAGGAATCCTGGAAGACCCTCAAGCCGATCTTCGAATCCATCGCGGCCAAGGCCGAAGGCGAACCGTGCGTCACCCACATCGGACTCAACGGTGCCGGCCACTTCGTCAAGATGGTGCACAACGGCATCGAATACTCCGACATGCAGCTCATCGCCGAAAGCTACGACCTCATGCGCCGCGGCCTGGGCATGACCCCGGCCGAGATCGGCGACGTGTTCGAGGAGTGGAACAAGACCGAACTCGACTCCTACCTCATTGAAATCACCGCCGAAGTGCTGCACCAGGTCGACAAGAAGACCGGCAAGCCGCTCGTCGACCTCATCGTCGACCACGCCGGCATGAAGGGCACCGGCACCTGGACCGTGCAGACCGCACTGTCCCTCGCCGTGCCGGTCACCGGCATCGCCGAAGCCGTGTTCGCCCGCGGCCTGTCCTCCGAAGCCGACCTGCGTGAGGAAGCCCAGAAGCAGGGCTTTGCCGGCCCCGACGGCAAGCTCAACCTGAACGACGACGAGAAGAAGGCCTTCATCGAAGACATCCGTCAGGCCCTCTACGCTTCCAAGATCGTCGCCTACGCACAGGGCTTCAACGAGATCACCACCGCCGCCAAGGAATACGGCTGGGACATCGACCTCGCCGCCGTGGCACGCATCTGGCGTGGCGGCTGCATCATCCGCGCGAAGTTCCTCAACCGCATTTCCGAAGCGTTCGAATCCGGCGAGGCCAACGTGTCACTGCTGTTCGCCCCGTACTTCAAGAACGCCATCGAAAACGCCGAGAAGTCCTGGCGCAACGTGGTGGCCCAAGCCGCCATCAACGGCCTGCCCACCCCGGCGTTCGCCTCGTCGCTGTCCTACTTCGACGGCCTGCGTTCCAAGCGTCTGCCGGCCGCCCTCATCCAGGGCCAGCGCGACTACTTCGGCGCACACACCTACCAGCGCGTGGACCAGCCGGGCGCATTCCACACCCTGTGGGCCGAGCCGGGCCGCGAGGAAATCGAAGCCTGATTCCCCTTGAGCCTGAAGCATAAGGCATCCGAAACATAGATGAAGCCCCGCAACACGATATGTTGCGGGGCTTCATCATTATACCGGTTATACCGTTGCTTTATCGGCGTGTAGGAACCGCATCACAGTTTGGATGCCGCTCCTTCATCGATAAGCCACAACAGCTCTTCGCCGTCGGCATAGGAGCTTGGCGCATGCGGATTGTCACGCTGGGCGAACGCCGCCTTCACCGCGTCGGCCTTGCGCGTCTCGGACGTGAACACCCATGTGTGCTTCGAACGGGCGATCATCGGCACGGTCAACGTCACACGCAGCGGCGGCGGTTTCGGCGAATCACGCACGCCGGCCACCAGCACATGCGGATCGTCGATTTCGGCTTCGCCATGGTCGGGGAACAGGGACGCGAAATGCGCGTCCGGACCCACGCCGAACATCGCGATGTCAAGCGCCGGCTCGCTGCCCAACTGTTCGACAAGCTCCCGCTGGTATTCCGCGGCAGCGGCCGCCAGCACGGCATCCGTCTGTTCTGGGGAAGCGGACGCGATCTCATCCGCGTCACGTCCGTCAGCCGGCATTTCGTGGATGTTTCCAGCCGGCATGAGGCCATCCTCGATAAGCTTGCCGAACCAAGTCTCGCGCGCCTGCTTGGCGTTGCGGTCGTCATCATCGGCCGCCACGAAACGCTCATCGCCCCACCACACGTGCACACGGTGCCAATCGACGGCATCGGCCAACGGGCTTTCACCCATCACCTTAAGCACGTAAATGCCATCGGTGCCACCGGTCACGGCAATGTCCACACGCTGCCGGTCCGGCTCGGACAGCAGGTCGATGATGGTCAGCAATGTGCGCGCGGCCACGGCCTGCGCCAATACTTCGGGATTCGGATACACAATGGTCTTACGTTCTGCCATATTCGCTCCTTATACGATGTCGCCTCACCGATTCACGACAGGGCGACTGGTTGTCGTTTGACGGTTCAGCGCTTCGGATTGATCAGATCCCAGCCCTGCGTCACCACTTCCGCATAGATCTCATCCGGGTAGAGCCGGCCCAGCTCCTCGCTTAGGCATTCCTCCAACGTGCGCGCCGGCACGCTGATGGTCTGCGGCGACTGTCCCGGCACGTTCAGCACGGCGATGCCGTCATCCGTGGAGGGACGTTCCAGACTCATCACGCCGTCGGAACGGCTAAGATACACGCCGGTCACCGCGGTGGCGTTCGGATCGTCCTCCACCACCACCGGCACGTTGAGCCGTAGCCTCAGCCATGCGGCCAGCAGGTCCATCGGCAGGTAATCCTTCTTGCCGGTCACACGCACGCCGCTCACCGGCAGGTGCGGCGGCTGGTCGAGCATGGAAGCCAGCATCGCCCGCCAAACGGTCAGACGCGTCCATGACATGTCCACGTTCTTCGACGACCAGTTACGGCGCAGATCGTCCATCGTGCGTCGTGGATTCGACGAATGCATCGCATCCGTGATACGGCTGCGCGCCATCGAGCCCAACAAATCGGTGGACAGGTTCGCCGGCGCCTCGTTCGGCCACCAGGCCACCACCGGCGCGTCCGGCACCAGCAGTGGAATCACCAACGTATCCGCGTGATACACCAGACCGCCGAGCGGACGCAGCACGATGATCTCGCCCGCGCCGGCGTCGGAACCGAACCGCACTTCCGCGTCGAGGAACGTGTGCGGCTGGCCGTCATCGGTATCGGCATCCATCTTGCGCGAATTCGGTGCGATGGCGATCACCCGGCAGGGGTGTTCGCGGCTGGCGCTGTTCGCCACTTCGAGGTCGTGCTCCAGCGACGCCTCGTTCGTGGAGATCAGCAGCGTGAGCACACGGCCCAAGGCGGCCTCGCCACGCTCTTCGTGCAGTTCGTCGATCTTCGCCGAAATCTCACGGGTTTCGGTGTTCTTCATGGTAATGATCACGGCATCCTCCAACGGTGTCCATCGCGGGCCAGCATCTCGGTGGCCTCCTGCGGTCCCCAAGTTCCGGAACGGTATGGCTGCGGCTGGCCGAGTGTGGACCAGAACTCCTCGATCGGGTCGAGGATCTGCCAGCTCAGCTCCACCTCGCGGGTGGTCGGGAACAGCGGCGGATCGCCCAGCAGCACGTCGAGAATCAGACGTTCGTAGGCTTCCGGAGACGATTCGGTGAACGAACGGCCATAGCCGAAGTCCATTGATACATCACGCACCTCCATCGAAGTGCCGCCCGGCACCTTCGAGCCGAATCGCATGGTCACGCCCTCGTCCGGCTGCACGCGAATCACGATCGCGTTCTTGCCGAGCTCCTTCGTCGCGGTCGATTCGAACGGCAGGTGCGGCGCGCGCTTGAAGATCACGGCGATTTCCGTGACGCGCTTGCCCAAACGCTTGCCGGTACGCAGATAGAACGGCACGCCAGCCCAACGGCGCGTGTCCACGTCCAGTCGAATCGCGGCATACGTTTCGGTGGTCGACGCCGGATCGATGCCCTTCTCGTCCAGATAGCCGACCACTTCGTGCGAGCCCTGCCATCCGGCCGCGTACTGGCCTCGTGCCGTATGTGCCGCCAAATCCTTCGGCAGACGCACGGCGGACAGCACCTTGGTCTTCTCGGCGGTCAGATCGGCGGCGGAGAAGGAGACGGGCTCCTCCATGGCGGTCAACGCCATAAGCTGCAGCAGATGGTTCTGGATGATGTCGCGTGCGGCGCCGATACCGTCGTAATAGCCGGCACGACCAGCCACGCCGATGTCCTCGGCCATGGTGATCTGCACATGGTCGACGTAATTGTTGTTCCAGATCGGCTCGTACATGGCGTTCGCGAAACGCAACGCCAGCATGTTCTGCACGGTCTCCTTGCCAAGATAATGGTCGATGCGGAACACGCTCGACGGGTCGAACACTTCGGAGACCACGCGATCGAGCTCCTTGGCGCTGGCCAGATCATGACCGAACGGCTTTTCGATGATCACACGACGCCAAGCGCCCTTGTCGCTTTTCGCCAGACCACAGTCGGCCAGCTGACGGGACACCTGCGGGAACGCGCGCGGCGGCACCGACATGTAGAACGCGTGATTGCCGCGCGTGCCACGGTCGCGGTCAAGCTCGGCGACCGTGTCGGACAGACGCTCGAACGCTTTCGGATCATCGAACGTGCCTTGTACGAAACGGATACCGGCCGCAAGCTGCTTCCAAGTCGATTCCTTGAACGGCGTACGGCAATGCGCCTGCACGTTCTCCTTGACGAAGCCCTTGAAATGGTCCTCGGTCCAGTCGCGGCGTGCGAAGCCTGTCAGACCGAAGCTTGGCGGCAACAAGCCACGGTTGGCCAGATCGTAGATGGCGGGGAGCAGCTTCTTACGGGACAGATCGCCGGTCACGCCGAAAATCACGATGCTGCATGGGCCTGCGATGCGGGGAAGTCTCAGATCGCGCGGGTCGCGCAGCGGATTCGTCCATGCGTCGGCCGCGTTGGATGCGGTTGAAACGGTTTCACTCATGCCTTTCATACTAACGCGCGGGCTCCACACGCCACCAAAGGGAATTCGAAAACGTCATGGCCCTTTTTTAGAGCATCCTACAAAACGGCATGGCGGTTCCCTCGTTTGATGCCGCCACTACAATGCCTTCGGAAGAGAACGACGAGCCGGCTGCGGCTGGCGGAGGCAAAAACATGGTGCACAACAAGCAGGGCATAGACATGCTGCACGGGCGCATATGGACGAAAGTCCTGCGATTCGCGCTCCCCGTGGCGGCGACCGGCATTCTGGAACAACTCTTCAACGCATCCGGCATCATGATCGTCGGCAACTTCTCCCAATCCGGCGGCACCGCCGCGGTCGCGGCCGTCGGCTCCAACGCGCCCGTCACCGGACTCATCCTCAACCTGTTCATCGGCATCGCTCTCGGCGCGAACGTCGTCATCGCCAACGCCATCGGACGAGGCAGCCGCGAAGCGGTGCGTAACGCCGTGCACACGTCCATCGTCACCGCCCTGATCGGCGGCGTGATCGTCGCCATCATCGGAGAATTGCTCGCCGGACCGCTTCTCGGCATGCTCAACGTGACCGCCGACGTGTTCCCCCTGGCGCTCGCATACCTGCGCATCTACCTCATCGGCATGCCCGTCATCCTGCTATACAATTTCGAAACAGCCATCTTCCGCAGCATCGGCGACACCCAGGCTCCGCTCGCCGTACTCGCCATTTCCGGCGTGCTCAACGTGACCATGGGACTGATTTTCGTCGTATTGTTCCATTGGGGTGTTTCGGGCGTCGCGACGGCCACAGTCATCGCGAACGTCGTCAGCTCCATGATTCTGCTGTATCGACTGGTTCATACTGACGCAGCCATCCATGTTGATTTGCGCGAGTTCGGCATCGACTGGTTCACCCTGCGTCAGATTCTGCGCATCGGACTGCCCGCCGGCGTGCAAAGCGCGGTGTTCGCCGTGGCCAACATCATCATCCAAGCCGCCATCAACAGTCTCGGCACCGTTGTCATGGCCGCCTCCAGCGCCGCGTTCAACATCGAAATCATCGCCTACTACGTGCTCAACTCGTTCAGCCAGGCCTGCGCCACCTTCACCGGGCAAAACTATGGAGCCAAACGGATCGGACGCTGCAAGCGCGTGCTTGGCATCTGCATTCTGGAGGATTTCATCGCCACCGCGGCCACCATCGCCGTCGTGCTGTTCTTCGGCCATAGTCTGCTGGCGTTGTTCGATGCGACACCGGAGGTCATTTCCGTCGGCTACACCAGACTCGTCATGGTGTTCTCCGCCTACACGTTCAGCATGCTATACGAGGTCATGTCCGGATATCTGCGTGGCTTCGGCATCTCACTGGTGCCGGCGCTGCTCACCGTAATCGGCGTGGTCGGCGTGCGCATCACCTGGATCGCGTTCGCGTTCCCCGCGCATCGCACGTTCGAGGCCATTATGATCGTCTACCCGATCAGCCTCGCCGCAACCGCCGTACTCATCGGCATCGCTCTGCTCTGCTACCGTCCGTCCAAGCGATTCGCCGTTAAACCTTGAGCGTGTGCGGCTTGCCGCCGTCCATGAACGCGGCGATTCGCCGGGTCAAAGCGCGGGGAAGAACCCGTTCCGCGAGCGCGCCCGCCTTGGTGAGCGGACCATGGTAGGCGAGGGTTGAGCTGCGCATCATCCTGCGGTAGGCGTACGTGGCAAGCTGACGTGCGGTGGCCGGTTTGGTCATGGTGAAGAAGTTGCGGCCACTCATATTCGCAGCCTTCTGAAAGCCGGTCGTGGTCGGACCGGGACATACGCAGGTCACCGTCACGCCCGTGCCGCGCAATTCGTGGGCCACTGCCTCGGATAGCGAACGCACGAATGCCTTCGACGCGAAATACATCGCCATGTATGGGCCTGCCATCATCGAGGCGACGGACGAAATATTCAAAATCCTGCCATGCCCGTTGGCGCGCATGTCTCGGCCATACCGATACGTCAACTCAGCGAGCGCATGCATGTTGAGCTGCATCATCTCATTTTGCCGGTTCCAGTCGGCGTCGAGAAAATCCGTCCAGTCAGCGAAGCCTGCGTTATTAACGAGATGGTCGACCGCAATACCTTGTGATGTGGTGAAATCATGGAGTTTCTTCGGCGCATTTGCTTCGCTCAGATCTATGGCGAACGTCACCACATGCACGCCAAAACGCTGCTCGAGCTTGGTTTTTACCATGTCAAGCCGTTCCTGGCTGCGGGCGGTGATCGCCAGGTCATGTCCGTCCGCTGCGAACAGCGCCGCCAGTTCGCGTCCGATGCCGCCGGACGCTCCCGTGATGAGTGCGTATCCCATGCCAACTCCTTCGTTTTGGTCCTATCTCGCCTATGAATGGCGGATTTGCGGGTCTGCCTGATGCTATCTCCACTATAGATGGCGGATGTTTTTCGATTTAGACCCCCTGAGATAGCGTATGGGGGTAAAAAGCGCGGCTTTTCACTTTGCCGTCCGCCATCTATAAGCGAGATAACATGTGTCGAAAGACGAAATCCGCCATTCATAGGCGAGATAGGTGTTTTGTGGAAAGGTGGATAACGGCGGTGAAAAAGAAGTCGCATTACGATTCGCCGCTTGGCGGCATCACGCTGATCGCCGACGAAACGGCATTGCTCGGCCTGTGGTTCGATTGGCAGCCAGGCTATGCGGACGATGATTCCGCGGTTTTGGGTGATTCGCCGACGATTGGCGCCGCGAAACGATGGCTGGACGAATACTTTGCAGGTTGCATACCTCGGACCGAAGTGCCGTTGCGGCTGGAAGGCACGCCGTTTCGCAAGGAAGCATGGGCATTGCTGCGGAAAGTGCCATACGGCGAAACGGTTTCATACGGCGGACTCGCACGTCGATTGGAGTTGAAACGTGCGGACGGGCGTAGGGTATCCGCACGCGCCATCGGGGGAGCGGTGCACCGCAATCCGATCGCGCTTATCGTGCCCTGCCATCGGGTCGTCGGCGCTGACGGCAGTCTCACCGGTTATGCGGGAGGCATTGAAACCAAAATCCGTCTGCTCCAACTCGAAGGCGTGCTGAAGCAGACGGAACGGACGGATGTGGATTGCGAATCTATAGACCGGATTTGGCGATCCACCCGCTGACGGCTTCGGCGGCTTTACTTGCGTTGTTCTGTGCGTCGGTCCCCATGACCGCAAGCCCCGGCTTCACCGTCGTCTTGGTGATTGCGGTGATACGTTCCGGAGTCCGTCCAAGCCCGCTGCCGCCGTGCGTGCAGAACGGATAAATGGTTTTGCCGGACCAGTCGCGGCTTTCCAGAAAAGCGTACATGGGCATCGGCATATCGCCGCACCAAATCGGATAGCCAAGGAACACGGTATCGGACGAATCGAGCGCATCGGTATCGCCGCTGAGCGTGAACGGCGGACGCGCGTTGACACGCTGCTCCTCCTGCACCATTTCTGAGGTCGCGGCGTACCGTTCCGGATAAGGCTCGGTACGTGTGATTTCAATCATCGGCGAATCGGTCCGCCGGGCCACCTCTTGGGCAAGCTTCGCGGTATTGCCGACCGTCACCTCGCCCACTTCGTAGTTTTCGCCGGCGCGGGAGAAAAACACCACCACCATGTTGCGTCCTTTCATGGTCCTTGAAGAGGCCGTTGCCGCATCCGTCATGCGTCAGTCCAAGGGTTTATCAGTCCATCTTTGGAAACGATTGTGCTCGATACGCGAGCAGACCGTCGATGAACCGTGCAAGACCCTCGATCATGCGTGCACGCGGACAGGCCACGTTGATACGCACGAAATCATGACCGTTGCCACCATATTCGGAACCCTCGGAGAACATCACCTTATGCTCGCGTTTGAGATAATCGCACAACGCATCCGTGTCATGCGTGATGGCCGAACAGTCGACCCACAACAGGTAGGTGGCATGTCCTTCGACCATGATGATGCGCCGGTCGGCCGGCACCGAAGCGTTGTATTTGTCGAACATCGCACGCGCGGTCGCCTTGTTGCCGGCCAGATAAGCGCGCAGTTCGTTCAGCCACGGTTCGCCCTCGTTGAACGCGGCCAGGGTGGCGTCCATGGCGAAGGCGTTCGGCTCCGCCACCTCATCGGTGTTCAAAGCTCGCCACACCTTATGACGCAGCACCGGATTCGGAATCATCACGGCCGCGGAATTCAGTCCTGCGATGTTGAACGTTTTGGTCGGAGCCATGCAGGTCACCGAATTCATCGCGCAATGCTCGCCCACCGAGGCGAACGGCACGTAATCGAAACCCGGATCGGTCAGATCGCAGTGGATCTCATCGCTGACCACCGTCACATGATGCTTCCAGCACAGTTCGCCGATACGTTCCAAAGTCTCACAATCCCAAATACGGTCGATCGGATTATGCGGGTTGCACAGAATCATCAGCGTGGTCTGCGGGTCGGCGAGTTTCGTTTCGAAATCAGCCCAATCGATCTCGTAATGTCCTTCGCCGTCATAGGCGAGCGGCGATTCAAGCACACGGCAGCCATTGTTGAGAATCGAATTGAAGAAGATGTTGTAGACCGGCGTCATGATCACGACGTTCTCGTTCGGCGTGGTGAGTTTCCTGACCATGCTGGAGATCGCCGGCACCACACCGGTGCAGAACACCAGCGAGTCCGGGTCGATGGCAAGCCCATGACGGCGTCCCCACCAATCCACGTACGCCTGATTCCATTCTGGCGGCACGATCGAATAGCCGAAAACGCCATGCTCGACGCGCCGACGCAACGCCTCGCGGATTACGGGCGCGGTCTGGAAATCCATATCCGCCACCCACATGGGCAGCGCGTCGCCAGCCTCCTCCCATTTGAGCGAGTACGTGCCGGAACGGTCGATCGGAGTATCGAAATCGTAAGTCATACCGCCAATCCTACCTACTGTTATGCGGCGTCGGCTGTCACGATCGTCGTGGACGTCGGATCGATTTTCGCCGGATCGAGCGTCAGCTCGTTGATATGGTCGGCGCGAATCGTGCCGGACGAAGGATTGAACACGCTGTCGATCGTGCCGCGCACGTCGGCATCGACGGAGGAATATTCGAACGCGAGCGTCGTATTGACGAGCCGGCAGTCACGCAACACCAGATGGTCCACGTAGCACAGGCCCTGCAGGCTTTCGATCGTGCAATGCTCGAACGTCACGTTACGCGAGTTCCACGCCAGATACTCGCCGGAAATGAACGAATCGCGCACCGTCACGTTCTCGCAGTTCCAGAAACAATCCTTCGAAATCAGACGGGAATTGGAAATCTCCACGTTCCTTGCGCCATCGAACGGATAATTGCCCACCAAACGTAGGTTGTCGGCTTTCACATCCGCGCAATTCATCGCCAGATAGTCGCCATGCGCGCTCACATTGTCCAACGTCACGCCGGAACAGGCCCACAACGTCTCCTCGGCGTTGACGAAATCCACGTTGCGTAACGTCACGTCATGGCAGCGGCGGAAATTCTTCGGCGCCTCGATCGTCGAATCCTCCACCGTGATATGGTCCGTGTACCATACGCCCGCACGTGCCATCTCAAACCACGTGCAGTCCTTCGCATCGATATCCGAGCAATACCACAGCGGATACTTCCATTTGAACGAGCTCGACCTCAGTTCGATGTCATGGGCATGCTTCAACGGCGATTCGCCATCGTCGAAAATCGTATCGACGTACCGGCGGTCATGCGCGAAGAACTCCGCGCGCTCGCCGGTGAGGAACGCCTGGCGGGTTTCGGACATGTCCTGCTCCGCAGCGGATGTAAATGTATCTGGAGTGTTATTCACCGTATGCTCCTTCATGCTCTGTTGGAAGAGAATAGGAACTTCAAGTACTTGAAGTCAAACAGGGAGCCACGTTCGTCTGGAACGAACACGGCTCCCTGCGGAAAATCGGGAAATGCGCGCCGAAACAGGCAGAGGAATCAGCCGATCAGCGCTGCCGGATACTTCGCCACGGCGGCGTCGATCTGCTCATCGGTGGACGTGGCGACGCCTTGGATGAGGAACGGCTTCAGATATGTGGCATGCGTATGACGGAACGTGGTCTCGAACGGGGAAAGCAGCTCCTCCATGGTGCGCACATGGCTGCCTTCACGCGTGTAGGAGTCCGCCGGAGAGCCGGTGGACACGGCCAACATGAACTCCGTGCCTTCGAGCGCCCGCCCGCCGCCGTAGGCCCAGCCGGCCTTGATCACGTCATCCTCCCACTGCTTGAGCAGCGCGGGGGAGCTGTACCAGTAGAACGGGAACTGCAGCACGATGCGGTCATGCGTTTCGATGAGCTCCTGCTCATGTTCGACGTTGATTTTGAAGTCGGGATATGCGGCGTACTCGTCCACCACGGTCACGTCGCCGGTCTCGTTGGCCGCGTCCATGAGCTTGCGGTTGACCTGCGACTTCTCCAGATGCGGGTGGAACACCAGTACCAGTGTCTTCATTCATGCTCCTTGTCCAAAGGTTTTTCGTTACGTTCCAGTATGCAGCATGATAATCTCGCCGCGCATGCTTTGCACATAATCCGTCGATGTCCACGCGCCGATACGGTTGCGCATGGTTTGTCGGGGTCGGCGATAGTATGTTGGCCGTCGTTGTGGCGCGTCGGGGTATATCAGGGCGCGGCAAGAGAAGGCATGAGAAGAGAAGCATGGGAACGGACGGAAGAAGGGCTGATATTTAATGGTGCGGACGCAGAACAGGAACGCCGTCATGGGCAAGGCGTTCAGAACGGCATTGCCGCGGACGTCGCCGGTCTGCATCAGCTTCTTCCTTCTGGCGTTGTCGTACGGCGTGCTGATGGGCACGCGCGGCTTTTCGTTCCTGTGGCCCATGTGCATGAGCGCGTTCATCTTCACCGGTTCCATGGAATTCGTCACCGTGAATCTGCTGGTGTCCGCGTTCAACCCGTTCGTCACGTTCATGCTGGCCGTCATGCTCGGCACCCGTCATCTGTTCTACGGCATCTCCATGCTCGGCCGGTTCAAGAACATGGGCGCCAAGAAGCCGTATCTCATTTTCTCGTTGTGCGACGAGACCTTCGCCATCGACAACGGCACCATCATTGCGGCCGACGTCGATCGCGGATGGTTCTACTTCTTCGTCGGCCTGCTCAACCAGTCATCATGGGTGGCCGGCGCCACGCTTGGCGGCCTTCTCGGAGAACGCATCACCTTCAACACCTCCGGTCTCGACTTCATCATGACCGCCATGTTCGCCGTCATTTTCGTGGATCAATGGCTGACCACGAAACGCAAAAGCCACATGGCCGCGCTTACCGGCATAGCGGTGCCCGCGATCTGTCTGGGGGTGTTCGGCGCCGACAATTTCATGATCCCATCCCTGGTCGCCATGCTCGTCATGTTCATTCTGCTGCGGCCATACCTGGACGACCTGAAGATCGACAAGACGGACGGGGAGAACGAAACGAACAACGCGGACAAGGAGACGAACGCATGATGATCATGACCACGTGGCAAGGCGTCATCACCATCATCATGGCGATGCTCGGCACCATGCTGACACGTTTCCTGCCGTTCCTGCTGTTCCCCGAATCGAAGGAACCGCCGCGTTTCATCACCTACCTGGGCACCGTCCTGCCGTATGCCATGACAGGCCTGCTTGTCGTGTACTCGCTCAAAGGAGTGCGCCTGACGTCAGGCAGCCACGGCATTCCCGAATTGTTGGCGATTATCGCAATCGCCCTGCTGCACATATGGAAAAGGAACATGCTGCTGTCGATCGCCGGCGGCACCGCCGTCTATATGCTGCTGGTACAGCTGGTTTTCTCTTAAGACGGCTTCCGCCTGTGCTTGGCATTGCGATTACCTGGCGAGCCCCATCTCGTATTTGAGCGTCATCACACGAATGGCGGATTGCTGCACCTTCCGCGCGAACGTCGCATCGCCGGCCGCTTTGGCGTTCAATCCGTCCAACACCGGCTGCACGTAGGAAGAGGCGCCGATACATGCCAAATCGCCGCCGGCTTCGACCAGCCGCACACCCAAATCACTCGGCTGCACGCCACTCAAAGCCGTTGCGGACAGGGAATCGGAAGTGACGACGCCTTGGAAGCCGATTTTCCCGCGCAGATAGCCGGTGACCAGCGTTGATGAGAACACGGCCGGATTATTCGGATCGATCGCCTGATATGTGGCCAAAGACATCATCACCATCGAAGGGCTTGCCTCCAACGTGCTGTTGAACGCGCTGATTTCCGGACCATCCAACGTGGTGGTGGTGTCGAGGATGCCGTTCGCGGTGAAATCGGTATTGCCGGTCACCGATCCCAAACCCGGATAATGTTTGATGGCGCTGCCTACCCCCGAATCGGACATGCCCTGTATGAACGCCTTCGCATGGTCCGCATTGCCGGCCGGATCAAGACCGAAATCACGGTACAGCGCGCCAATCGGGGCGTTCGACGAACGGTCCACGGTCACCGTGCCGACGACGGGCGCCAGATCGACATTGATGCCGGCAGCCTTGAGCTGCGTGCCCCATGCGGATGCCGATTGCCTCAACTGGCTGACATCCATTGCGCCCTGCTGGGTGGCCGAAGGCATGGTATCGAACCCGGCCCCCTTGAGATGCTGGACCAGACCACCCTCCTGATCGGTGGACATCAACAGCTGGTTGTCGCCCGGAGCATACGATTGCAGCGTGGATGTGGCGGCCGCGACCCCGGCGGTCCCCGAATTCCAGTTGCCGATGATCAAGACCGAACCAACATGCCTGTTCGCGATGAGGTCATACAACGATGACGGATCGGAACCAGCGAACAATGGCGCCATAACCAGCTGCCCGACCCGTTCCTCGACACTCATGGACTCCACGGCACGCACCGCCTTGGCATGCGGCGAATCGTCGCGGACGGACGGCACTTGCGCCTTGTCGAGGGAATCATGCGTGACCGTCGGCCGGCGAGTGGAAAAAGCTGCGGTGGCGGCGTCCGATGGGGAAGCGTCGCCGGAACATGCGGCCAACGTGACCGGCAGCATCGCCACGCAGCAGGCAGCCACCAATCGTGTGAAAAACCCATGAGCCTTCTTCATACCGCCATTATGGCATGCCGGCATTCCCCATATGTTCCCTTCATACGGACATGCCACGGAACAGCCGATTCAGCCCACGGCCAGATCCGTTCGGCTGGCGGCTTAACGGCGTTCCTCGCCTGTCGCTAGGCTATTAGCATGTCTTTCTTTGATATGTTTGGTCCCATGTTCGATCCCGAAGGCGGCTCGAACCGTGCCGGCAGGCAGAATCCGCGCAAACCCAGCAACGACGATCCGATCATCCTCAACGTCGAAACCGACGGAGGGGACGGTCCGCAACCATCGTCGAACGTTCCCCCGAAACGACCTTCGGCCCCCCGCATCACCAGCAAGCCGAACCGTCCGCGCAAACCGTCGAACGGCAGCAAGATCTTCATCGGCGTGGTGCTGGCGCTCGCCATCGTCATCGGACTGTTCTTCGCGCTCGCGCAGTTCGTCACCGATGTCATGTGGTACAGCCAGCTCGGCTTCCAAAGCGTGATTTGGACGCAGCTGGGCACCAGGGTCGGCCTCTGGCTGGCGTACGCGGTGCTCATCGCCGCAGTCGGCTTCATCTCCGCCACGCTGGCGATATGGGCGCGTCCCGACGCTGCGGACGGCTCCACCATCCGCGTGAACGGCGACACCATCGAAATCGGCAAGAGCGTGAGCTCCAAGAGCGCTCGACGCATCGCCGTGGTCATCTCCCTGATTGTCGGACTGGTGTTCGGCTCCCAGTTCAACGCGAACTGGTCCGAAATCCTGCTCATGTTCAACTCGCAAAGCTTCGGCACCAAGGATCCGCAGTTCGGCATCGACAACGGCTTCTACGTGTTCGTGCTGCCCGGACTGAAACTCATCATGTCCGCTGTCTCGCTGTTGCTGCTCGCTGGCATCATCTTCTCCATCGTCACCCACGTGCTTATGGGCGGCATCCGCATCACCATGCCGGTGAACGGCCATGGCCTGTTCCACATCACCAAACGCGCCCGCCGCCAGATCGGCATCTGGCTGATGCTCAACATGTTCGCCTGGGCCGCCAATCAGGTTCTGGGCGTGTTCTCGCACCTGACCGAGGAAGGCAGCAGAATCACCGGTGCCACCTACACCACGGTGAACGCCACCATCCCCGTCACGTTCATCATGGCCGCCATCACCGCCATCCTTGGCGTGATACTGGGCCTGTGGATTATGAAATCCCATACGTTGGAAGGTTCCGCACCCATCGCGGCACGTGCTTCCGAAGCGCTCAAGGCGTGGAAGGTGCCGACCGTGGCCATCGCCTCCGCCATCGTGGTGAGCCTGGTGCTTACCGTGGCCTGGCCGGTGCTGCTGCAGCGCTTCCGCGTCAATCCGAACGCGCAGGAAATGGAATCCACCTATATCCAGCGCAACATCGACGCCACCCGCGCCGCGTACGGCTTGGACAAGGTGAAGGCCGAACAGTACAAGGCCACCACCGAAGGCGAGGAAGGCGCATTGGCCGATTCCGCGGAATCCACCGCTCAGATCCGCCTGCTCGACCCGCAGATCATCTCCCCGACGTTCAAACAGCTGCAGCAGTCCAAGCAGTACTACACGTTCGCCGACACCGTCGCGGTCGACAAATACGACGTCGACGGCGTCAGCCAGGACACGGTGATCGCCGCGCGCGAACTCGATCTGGACGGTCTCGACAACCGCAACTGGGTCAACGACCACACCGTGTACACGCACGGCTATGGCGTTGTGGCCGCCTACGGCAACAAGGTGACCGCCGACGGCCAGCCGAAGTTCTTCGAAGCGGGCATCCCCACCCAAGGCAAGCTCACCGATTCCGAAAAGTACGAGCCGCGCATCTACTTCTCTCCGAACGCCACCGAATATTCGATCGTAGGCGCTCCGGAAGGCACCAAATCCTGGGAATTCGACTATCCGACCGGTTCGGAAGGCGCCACCAACACCTTCAAGGGCGATGGCGGTCCGAAGATCGGCAACATCTTCTCCAGACTGCTGTACGCCATCCGCTTCGGCTCCGACCAGATCCTGTTCTCCAACCGTGTGAACTCCAATTCGCAGATTCTCTACGACCGTTCCCCGAAGGAACGTGTGGCCAAAGTCGCGCCGTATCTGACGCTTGACGGCCGCGTATACCCGGCCGTGGTGGACGGACGGGTCAAGTGGATCGTGGACGGCTACACCACTTCGGACGCCTACCCATACTCTCAGATGACCGACTTGGGCGAGGCCACCAAGGACTCCACCACGGAATCCTCCGACACGGTAAGCAGCCTGAACTCGAAGAACGCCAACTACATCCGCAATTCCGTGAAAGCCACCGTGGACGCATACGACGGTTCCGTGGACCTGTATGTATGGGACCAGTCCGACCCGGTCATCAAAGCCTGGGAGAAGATCTTCCCCGGCCAGTACCACCAGCTGTCGGAAATCTCCGGCGACCTGATGAGCCACATGCGTTATCCGGAAAGCCTGTTCAAGGTGCAGCGCGAACTGCTGGCCAAATACCACGTGTCCAGCGCCAACCAGTTCTTCTCCGGAGAGGATTTCTGGCAGACCCCCGTCGACCCGACCGAATCGCAGCAGGCGCAACAGCGAGACATCCTGCAGCCGCCGTACTATCTGACGCTGCAGACCGGCGGCTCCAGCGAACCGGTGTTCTCGCTGACCTCGTCGTACATTCCCGCAGGCTCGTCCACCAGGGAAATCCTGACCGGCTTCCTGTCGGTCGATTCCGACGCGGGCCACGAGAAAGGCAAAATCGGCTCGAGCTACGGCACCATACGATTGCAGGAACTGCCGAAGGATTCCAACGTGCCGGGCCCCGGCCAGGCGCAGAACAACTTCAACGCGTCCGCCGACGTGTCGAAGGAACTCAACCTGCTCGAATCCGGCTCGACCAATGTGCAGCGCGGCAACCTGCTCACCCTGCCTCTCGGCGGAGGCCTGGTCTACGTGCAGCCGGTGTACGTCAAATCGTCCGGCTCCACCAGCTTCCCGCTGCTGAAGAAGGTGCTCGTCGCATTCGGCGACCAGGTCGGCTTCGCCGACACGCTGGACGAGGCTCTCGACCAGGTGTTCGGCGGCGATTCCGGCGCGTCCGCAGGCGACGCCGAAAACGTGGGCGACACCACCGATGACAAGCAGGATGCTAAGAACGACGATTCCGCCGATGGCAAGACCAACACTGACGGCAAGCAGGACACGCCATCCAATACCGACGGTAAGACCGGCGGCAATAATGGCGATTCGTCCGGCACGATGAGCGCCGACCTGAAGAAGGCACTCGCCGATGCCGCACAGGCCATGAAGGATTCCGATGCCGCCATGAAGAAGGGCGATTGGTCCGCCTACGGCGACGCTCAGAAGCAGCTTCAGGAAGCACTGAACAAGGCCATCGAACTCGAACAGTGATTCCCGTCCGATTCCCTTCATGAAATACGCAGGGGCCGGCTCCTTCCAAAGGAACCGGCCCCTGTTGTCGTTCGCCGCCGGGTATGCTGGGCGCATGGCCGACTATTCTTTCCGCATCGCGACGCAAGACGATATCCAAGCGATCACCGACATCTACAACGCGGCAGTCATCCGCGGCGGCTCGTCCGCCGACACCACGCCACGTACCTACGCGCAACGCAAGGCATGGGTGGAATCGCACCACGATCCATATGCGGTGTTCGTCACCACCGTGCCTGCCACGGATGCGGCCACGGAAGGCGGCGAACGGATCATCGGCTTCTCCGCGCTGTCCGTGTTCTACGACCGCGCCGGCTACGACGGCGTCACCGACCTCGCCTACTACATCGCCCCCGAATGGCAGGGCAGGGGAGCGGGCACCTTCACACTGGCCAAACTGCTTGACGAATGCCGAAACCGCCACATGCGCAAAGCCTGCGGCATCATCTTCGCCGACAACCGCGGATCCATCGCACTGATGAAACATTTCGGATTCACCCAATTCGGACTCATGCCCCAAGCCGCCACCGACTCCACCGGAACCATGCGCGACATGAGCTACTGGCATCTCGACCTGTAAGCACCTGACAGTAGAATCTGTGCGGTTAAACAAGACGAGAGCACGCAAGAACACAGAGGAATGGACGATTATTATGGCATCTGATTTCTGGCTGATCGCAGGACTGGGCAACCCCGGCTCCAAATATGAGGGCACCCGCCACAACATGGGCTTCATGACCGCCGACGTGCTGGCCGAACGCTGGTCCGTCAACTTCTCCGACCACAAGGGACTCGCCATGCTCGGCAAAGGCGTGATGAACCTATCCGGCCGCAACGTCAAATTCTTCCTCGCCAAGCCACTCACCTACATGAACGAATCCGGCAACGCGGTCGCCTCCATCAGCGCCTACTACCAGATCGAACCGGACCATATCGTGGTTATCCACGACGACATGGACCTCGACTTCGGCAGAATCAAAGTCAAAGCCGGCGGCTCCGCAGGCGGGCACAACGGCATCAAATCCATCGACCGTTCGCTCGGCACCCCGAAATACGCGCGCGTGCGCATGGGCGTCGGCCACGCCCAACGCGGAGCCCACGCGCACGACAACACCGTGAACTGGGTGCTGGGCGGCTTCGGACCGGACCAACGCAAGCAGCTCCCCGAATTCCTCGCCGACGGTGCCGACGCGGCCGAAACCATCATCTTCGACGGTCTCGCCAAAGCCCAGGAGCGATTCAATGGCCGCTGAACCGACGTCTCCGGCGCAACCACCGCAACTGCCGACCGCAGGTTCGCTTGCCGGCATCCTCGACGTGCTGGAAACCGATGACGATTTCCGCGCGCTCATCGCCGGGGAAATCGAAGAACCGGAATCAGACATCGACCCCAGCATCACCGTCGGTGTGCCGGACGGCCTACGCCCGGCGCTCGCAGCCGGCGCTGCGGGCAAACAGCCGGTCGTGCTCGTCGTCGCCTCCAGCCGCGAAGCGGAGGAAACCGTGGAGTCCATCCGTTCCTGGTATGACGGAGACCCAAACGATGTGGCGCAGCTTGAAGCATGGGAGACCCTTCCCCATGAACGGCTTTCACCACGCGCGGACACTGTGGCAAGCCGCATGGCGGTGTTCCGCAGGCTGAAGCATCCCGAAGAGGGCAGCACGCTGTTCGGCCCCATCCGCATTCTGGTCATGCCGGTGCGCTCCCTCATCCAACCGGTGGTCGCAGGCTTGGGGGACGTCGAACCACTCGTGTTCTCCCAAGGCGAGGAACTGCCTCTTGACGAAGCATCCCGCAAACTGGTGGAAAACGCGTACACGCGCGTCGACTTGGTGATGGACCGTGGCGAATTCGCCGTCCGCGGTGGCATCATCGACGTTTTTCCGCCCACTCTGCCGCATCCGGTGCGTATCGAATTCTTCGGCGACGAGATCGACACCATACGTGAATTCCACGCATCCGACCAGCGCACCTACGGTAAGGATATTTCCACCGTATGGGCCACGCCATGCCGTGAACTGCAGTTGACCGACCAGATTCGCCAACGTGCGAAATCGCTGATCGGCTCCATTCCCAACGCCGAGGACATGCTCGAATCCATCGCCAACGCCATCCCGGTGGAAGGCATGGAATCGCTGCTGCCCGCGCTGGTCGACGATATGGAACCGGTGCAGGGCATGCTGCCCAAGCATGCGCTGGTCATGCTGTCCGACCCGGAAAAACTTCGTCGCGCCGCCGACGATCTGGCGAAAACCGCCAACGAATTCCTTGCCGCAAGCTGGCATGTCGCCGCATCCGGACATGGCGCCGGAGCGCCGATCACCTTCGACCAGGCGAATTTCTACGATTTCGAGGAAACCATCTCCGCACTCGTCTTCTCCAAACATGACGTGTGGAAACTCACCAGCTTCGGCGTCGACGCCACCCGGGAAGGCCACATCCAACTTGATGCCACCAAACCCGGTGAATACCGCGGTGACGAAAACAAAGCGGCCTCCGGCATCGAAGGACTGCTCGACGCCGGCTATGCGGTGACGATCACGGCCGCGGCCCAAGGCACACTCACCCGACTGAAGCGTGCGATCAACGAAACCGGCATCGCGAATTTCGATTGCGTCCGATCGCGCGCCATCGACGGTTTCGTGGACGACGCCGCGAAAATCGCCCTGCTCACCGAACGCGACCTGACCGGCCGCACATCCGCCGCAGGACAGGCGAAAACGCCGAAACGCCGCCGCAAGGCCATCGACCTGATGGAACTCAAAACGGGCGATTACGTCGTGCACGAACAGCATGGCATCGGCCGGTTCGTCGAGATGCGCCAACGTACCATCGGCAAAGGCGAGAACCAGACCACCCGCGAATACCTGGTCATCGAATACGCTCCCAGCAAACGAGGCGCGCCGGCGGACAAACTGTTCATCCCCACCGACCAGCTCGACCAGGTCAGCAAATACATCGGCGCCGAAACGCCGAAACTCAACAAGCTGGGCGGTTCCGACTGGGCCGCCACCAAAGCCAAGGCGCGCAAGCATGTGCATGAGATCGCCGAGGATCTGGTCAAGCTCTACTCGGCACGCCAGCGTACGAAAGGCTATGCCTTCAGCAAAGACACGCCGTGGCAGAAGGAGCTGGAGGACGCTTTCCCCTATCAGGAGACGGTCGACCAGCTCACCACCATCGACGAGGTCAAGTCGGATATGGAGAAACCCATTCCGATGGACCGTCTGATCTGCGGCGATGTAGGCTTTGGCAAAACCGAAATCGCGGTGCGCGCCGCGTTCAAGGCGGTGCAGGATTCCAAGCAGGTGGCCGTGCTCGTGCCGACCACACTGCTCGTGCAACAGCATTTCGAGACTTTCACCGAACGTTTCGAAGGCTTCCCCGTGAACGTGGCTGCCATGAGCCGATTCCAGACCACCAAGGAGATCAACGAGACCATCAAGGGGCTTGAAGACGGTTCCGTGGATGTGGTCATCGGCACGCACAAGCTGCTCAATCCGAAGATCAAGTTCAAGGATCTGGGACTCGTCATCATCGACGAGGAACAGCGTTTCGGCGTCGAGCACAAGGAGACGCTCAAGGCGTTGCGCACCAATGTGGACGTGCTGAGCCTGTCGGCAACGCCTATCCCGCGCACGTTGGAAATGGCTGTCACCGGTATCCGCGAAATGTCCACGCTGGCCACGCCGCCGGAGGATCGCCTGCCGGTGCTCACCTACGTCGGCGCTTACGAGGACGCGCAGGTCACCGCCGCCATCCGGCGCGAGCTGTTGCGTGGTGGGCAGGTGTTCTACGTGCACAATCGTGTGCAGGACATCTCCTCCGTCGCGGCGAAAATCCACGAGCTCGTGCCCGAATCACATGTCGGCATAGCCCACGGCAAGATGGGGGAGAAACAGCTTGACGGTGTGATCCGCGACTTCTGGCATCGCGACATCGACGTGCTGGTATGCACCACCATCATCGAAACCGGCCTTGATATCTCCAACGCCAACACGCTGATCGTCGACCATGCCGACCGCTTCGGCTTGAGCCAATTGCATCAGCTGCGTGGCCGCGTCGGTCGTGGACGTGAGCGCGCGTATGCGTACTTCCTGTACGATCCGACCAAGCCGATGACCCAGCAATCGCATGACAGGCTCGCCACCATCGCGCAGAACACCGCGCTCGGCTCTGGCTTCGACGTAGCCATGAAGGATCTCGAATTGCGCGGCACCGGCAATTTGCTGGGCGATGAGCAGAGCGGCCATATCGAAGGCGTCGGCTTCGACCTGTACGTGCGTATGGTGTCCGAAGCAGTCGAACAGTACAAGGAGCCGGAACGCAAGGAATCGGTTGCCGTCACCATCGACCTGCCGATCGAGGCGTCCATTCCCGTCGACTACATCGATTCAGACAAACTGCGATTGGAAGCGTACCAGAAACTCGCCTCCGCACGCACCGAAGACGATCTCGACGAGCTGCGCGACGAACTCACCGACCGTTACGGCAAGCCGCCCGTCGATTTCGAGGCGCTGTTCGACGTGGCGCGGTTGCGGTTCAAGGCGCGTAAGCTCGGCATTTCCGAGATCATCGCGCAAGGACGCAACGTGCGCGTGTCGAAGTTCGAGCCGCGTGAATCCGTGCAGATGCGCATGGCCAGAATCTACAAAGGCATCCAGTACCGGCCGTTGACCAAGACGTATCTGGTACCGGCTCCATTCGCAAGCTCGCTTGGTTCCAAGCCGATGAGCTCGGACGAAGTGGTCGGATGGACCAGTCAATTGCTTGACGATCTGGACTGGAAACCGACACCGCGTCAATGACGATGGGATGCAAAAAAGAGTGTGAGCGTTCACATGGAACATGCGGGCAAAGTTTGGCATACGTCCATAAATCGCACTATTCTTGGCATTGTCATCACAACCTAACGTTTATAAGGAGTAGTTGTGGCAGTAATTGAAAGCGTTTACGCGCGTCAGATTCTCGATTCCCGCGGCAACCCGACCGTCGAGGTCGTTCTTGACACCGATGACGGTGCTCAGGGCCTGGGCCTCGTTCCGTCCGGTGCTTCCACCGGTGAAGCCGAGGCTTGGGAGCGTCGCGATGGCGACAAGTCCGTTTACCAGGGCAAGGGTGTGCTCAACGCCGTCAAGGCCGTGAACGAGGAGATCGCTCCGAAGGTCATCGGCATGGACGCTTCCGATCAGCGCGCTCTCGATGAGACCATGATCGAGCTCGACGGCACCCCGAACAAGGGCCGTCTGGGCGCCAACGCCATCCTCGGCGTGTCCCTGGCCGCTCTGTACGCTTCCGCCGAGTCCGCGGATCAGCCGCTGTACCGCTACATCGGCGGCACCAACGGCCACATCCTGCCGGTCCCGAACATGAACATCATGAACGGTGGTGCCCACGCTGATTTCGCCACCGACATCCAGGAGTACATGATCTCCCCGTACGGCTTCAACACCTACAGCGAGGCTCTGCAGGCTGGCGTCGAGGTCTACCACACCCTGAAGAACGTCCTGAAGAAGCAGGGCCTGAACACCGGCCTCGGCGACGAGGGCGGCTTCGCTCCGAAGATGAAGTCCAACAAGGACTCCCTGAACTACATCATGGACGCCATCTCCGCCGCCGGCTACGAGCCGGGCAAGCAGATTGGCATCTCCCTCGACGTGGCTTCCTCCGAGTTCTACAACAAGGAGACCGGCAAGTACCACTTCGAAGGCGACGACCGTGAGGCCGGCTACATGCTCGACTTCTACGAGAACCTCATCAACGAGTACCCGATCGTCTCCATCGAGGATCCGTTCCAGGAAGAAGGCTGGGACGACTGGGCGGCCATCACCGCCAAGCTCGGCGATCGCCTGCAGTTCGTCGGCGACGACCTGCTGGTCACCAACCCGGCACGTCTGGCCAAGGGCATCAAGCTCGGCGCCGCCAACTCCCTGCTGGTCAAGCTCAACCAGATCGGCACCGTCACCGAGACCCTCGACGCCATCGAGCTGGCCACCAAGAACGGCTTCACCTCCATGGTTTCCCACCGTTCCGGCGAGACCCCGGACACCACCATCTCCGACCTGGCTGTGGCAAAGAACACCGGCCAGATCAAGACCGGTGCCCCGGCTCGTGGCGAGCGTATCGCCAAGTACAACCGCCTACTCGAGATTGAGGAGGAGCTCGGCTCCACCGCTCAGTACGCCGGCTACAGCGCTTTCAAGGCCTGCAAGAAGTACATCGCTGAGTGAGCGTAGCCAGCGCATCATGAATGCGTTGACATAGAAATACCCGTCGTGTTCCAAGTCGAACGCGACGGGTATTTTCGTTGCTATGAGTTCGAAGGCACGAAAAAAACCATCACAACGCGGCGGCGCCGGCCCGGTCGCGTTCTTCGTGGCATTGTTCATCGTGGCTTTGGGAACCATCCAGTTGGCATCGACATTCCATACCTATGCGTTGAATCTGGCAGAGCTTAACGGACTGAAAAAACAGGAAGCGGCGTTGGTCGCGCAGAAACGCGAGCTGGAGAACGATATCGCAAGATGGGATGACAAGGCGTATGTCACCGCCCAGGCCAGGGATCGTTTGGGATTCGTCTTCCCCGGCGAACAGGCGATTCGTGTCGAGCATCCCGAAGCGGTGACCGGCAAGAGCGAGCCGAAAAAAGGGACGACATACGACGAATCACCGAAAACCGCCCTGCCGTGGTATAAGGAACTTGCATATTCCTTCAAGCAGGCGGATCGGTCGGATCCCGTGAAGGCCGACTCGACGAAACAGTCGCAGCATGCCGGCGAAGAAGACAAACAGGACAGTCAACAACAGACTGGCCAATCGCAACAGGACGGTCAGCAGCCGTCGGAAGACGGACAGGAGTGACATGGACATGACGATTATCGAACAGGCCAAGGGTTTGGCGGACAAAGTGCTTGCCCAACCCGCCACCGAACATGATATCGCCGTGGTGGAGCGTCAGCTTGGACGTTACCCGCGCGGCATGGTCGCCGTCGGAGCCCGTTGCGTATGCGGCCGGCCTTTGGCTGTGGTCACCCGGCCGTTGCTTCCAGGCGGTGTCCCGTTCCCGACGACCTGCTATCTGACCGGGCCCGAAGCGGTGAAGGCCATCTCCCACATCGAAGCCGAAGGCAAGATGAAGGAATACAACGATATGCTGGCCGAAAACGAGGATCTGCGTGCCGGATACGAACGTGCCCACGAACTGTACCTCGCGTTCCGCCATGAAATCGCTTTGGCCTTGGAAGACAGCGAGGAACACATCGAAGGCACCAGTGCCGGCGGCATGCCGGTGCGTGTCAAATGCCTGCACGCGTTGTTGGCCCAGACGCTGGTGATGGGTGAGGGCGCCAACCCCATCGGTGATATGGCCCTGTCCGCCATCAAACATGAGTTCGATCCGGCCGTATGCCGTTGCGCAGTGGAAAACGAAGAGTAGAAGGTGGGAGTAATGAAGTCGGTAACCGTTGCCGGTATTGATTGCGGCACGAATTCGATTCGTCTGAAAGTCTCGCGTGTGAGCGAGGACGGTGTGGAAGACATCGTTCCGCGCATCCTGCGGGTGATTCGTCTCGGTCAGGACGTGGACAAAACCCATCGCTTCGCCGACGAGGCGTTGGCGCGCGCCTATGAGGCCGCCCGAGAATTCGCCGGCGTGCTTGCCGAACATCCCGTGGACGGCATCCGCTTCGTGGCCACATCGGCCACCCGTGATGCCGAGAACCGTGAGGAATTCGAAGACAACATCGAGAAGATCTTGGGCGTGCGTCCCGAAGTCATTCCAGGCACGGAGGAAGCGGATTTAAGCTTCCTCGGTGCCACCAGCATCGTCCATCGCGAGGTTGAGGCCCCCTATCTGGTGGTCGATTTGGGCGGAGGTTCCACCGAACTGGTGCTGGGAGGCGACGGCGTCACCCATCCGAGCACGCAGGTGCAGGCCGCGTTCTCCATGAATATCGGGTCTGTCCGTATGACGGAGCGTCATCTGAAAAACGACCCGCCGACCGAGGGGCAGATCGCCGAGGCGGTCGCGGATATCGACGCGCATATCGACGAGGCGTTCAAGACCGTTCCCGCCGGCAAGACCCACACCATCATCGGCGTGTCCGGAACGGTCACCACCATGACCGCATTGGCTATGGGATTGACGGAATACGACCACACCGCCGTGGACGGCGCACGCTGCACGCTGGAAGATGCCTATGCCGTTGACAACCGGTTCCTGCACATGCCTCGTGAGGAGCGTCTGACCTACAAGACTATTCATCCCGGACGCGTCGATGTGGTCGGCGGCGGCGCATTGGTGTGGAACCGTGTGCTTGCCAAGGTGTCTGAAGCCGCATATGAGGATCATGGCCAGCGCATCGACTCCTTCATGGCCAGCGAGCATGGTCTGTTGGACGGCATCGTGCTGGATTACGGCAAGAGATTGCTTGCTGCGCGCTGACGTGGCATAATAGCTTGGCGTCGGCTTTTTCTTCTGGCCGGCGCAAAGCCTCCATGGCGAAATCGGTATACGCAGTCGACTTAAAATCGACCTCTTCGGATTGCGGGTTCGAGTCCCGCTGGAGGCACTTTTGGAAACCGCCAGAGATGGCGGTTTTCCTTTATTCTCCAACGGTTTTGGCATCATCGCGATTCACTGCGATTCAACCCTTTTCCACGGTGGGTTATGGAAAAATGTGGGCAATGTGTAGGCAAAATGTGGCATATCGTTCCCGAAACATTCCGTAGGTACACTGTCGGACATTACAAACCGTATGACACCGACTGAAACGGATGACGCATGACTTCGAAAGACATCAAGCCTGTAATCGAACAGCCCGCCACTGAAATCCCCCTGATGCTTGCGCAGGTGATTATCGTTGCCGGCGTGCTCGCTATCGGCGAAATCGCATGTTCTCCGCTGTACTTTACCTTGATGGACCATTCGTTGGCACTCGTTCCGTGGGCATTGGAAGCCGCATTCCTTGCCGTGGCGTTCACCTTCGTTGTGGGCTTCGCATTGTTGTGGTGCGCCGAATCGTTCACTTTCAAACTCAAGGAACGATTCCGCCCGTTCGGCTATGCGGCGGTAGGATTGATTGGATACGGCGTATGGAGCCTGCTGGTGTTCACCGCCACCATCAATTCGATACTCGCCAAAGTCGGGGAAAGCGTTCTTACCAACGGCCAGGTCGGCGCGATCGCGCTGAACGGAGCAGCCTTGGGCTTCGTCGCTTTCCTTTTCGCAAAACTGCTCGACGTCAAACTCGGCAATCGCAAAACCGTTGCGATAATTCTGCTTATCGCGGAAATCGTCATTGCCATCATCGGCCTACTCATCATGATTCGCATGTTCAGCGTGCTTTACGCGGCGTGACGGCGAAGACGCGGAAAAGAGAGCGCAATATACATGTTCAGCATTCTGGAGATGTTCACCATCGGCGTCGGCCCCAGCTCGTCGCACACCGTAGGGCCGATGGTCGCGGCCAGCAGATTCGCTGCCTCCCTTGAACGTGACGGCATACTGAACCGGGTCGGCCGCGTGCGAACGGTACTGTATGGTTCGCTCGCCCTGACCGGTCTTGGGCACGGTACCGATCGCGCCACGGTGGCGGGCTTGGAAGGCAACGTACCGAAAACCGTCGATACCGATCACATGAGCAATATCCGTATGGAATGCGAGGCAGGCGGCGAGCTGATGCTCAACGGCACGCATCGCATCGATTTCGATTACGGACGCGATGTGGTGATGGATGTATGGCACCGCATGGCGGCCCATCCCAACGGCATACGATTCCAAGCCTTCGACCGGCAGAACAATCTCATCGACGAACAGGTCTGGTATTCCATTGGCGGTGGATTCGTCAGACAAGGCGACGCCGACGACCTGATGATCGGCATCCATGAGAAACCCCCTGCGGGAACGGCCTTCGCCGATCAGACCGACGATTCCTCAACCGATATCGATATGGACATGCCCTATCCGTTCACCACATGCGACGAACTGATCTCGCTGTGCGATGAACATCACATGAGTGTGGCCGATGTGGTGTGGGCCAATGAGACGGCCATGCGGTCCGCCGTGCAGGTGCGCAGCGATTTGGACACTGTATGGCATGTGATGCGCCGCTGCGTGCAGCACGGTTGCAATACCAACCAAACCGTTCTGCCTGGCGGCCTTGACGTGCCCCGCAGGGCGCCAAAAATGTATGCAAGGCTCGCATCCAACAGCGACGTGCTCAAACGGGACGGCAGGCGCTCCGACGCCGTACTCGAATCATCGGACGCCGCATGGGTCGACCTGTTCGCATTGGCGGTTTCCGAGGAGAACGCGGCAGGCGGACGCATCGTCACCGCGCCTACCAACGGTGCGGCTGGCGTCATTCCGGCGGTGCTCCACTATTATTGGCATTTCGTGGATCATGCGGATGAGGATGGTGTGGTGACGTTCCTGCTGACCGCAGGGGCGATTGGATACTTGTTCAAACGCAACGCGTCCATTTCCGGTGCCGAAGTCGGATGTCAAGGCGAGGTCGGCACAGCCTGTTCCATGGCCGCGGCGGGGCTGTGCGCCGTGATGGGCGGCACGCCTCACCAAGTGGAGAATGCCGCGGAAATCGGTATCGAGCACAATCTGGGACTGACCTGCGATCCGGTCGGTGGTCTGGTGCAGATTCCCTGCATCGAACGCAACGCCATGGCGGCCAATACCGCCATCAACGCGGTCCGTATGGCCATGCTGGGCGACGGCACGCATATCGTGAGTCTTGACCAAGCCATCAAAACCATGAAGGACACCGGCGAGGACATGATGGCCAAGTACAAGGAGACGTCGAAAGGCGGTCTTGCGGTCAATGTTGTTGAATGCTAGCGATGGATGGTGCTAATCTTGGTGACACTGTGTTTTTTCAAGGAGGTTCACCATGGCATCTGAAATGCCTGTTGTCAATGCCGAATTCGGCGATCGCCCGACCATCGAATTCCCGACTGAGATCGCTCCCGCCGGCCTGAAGGTCGTGGAGCTCTTTGAAGGCAATGGCCCGATGGTCCGCCGTGGAGACACCGTCACCGTCAACTACCATGGTGTGGTCTGGGGCAAGGACACCCCGTTCGACTCCAGCTTCGACCGTCACCAGCCGGCCACGTTCGGCATCGGTGTGGGACAGGTCATCAAGGGCTGGGATCAGACCGTTCCGGGACATAACGTCGGTTCCCGCCTGGTGGTGTCCATTCCGCCGGAGTACGGTTATGGCTCCCGTGGCGTTCCGCAGGCCGGCATCGGCGGCGAGGACACGCTGGTGTTCGTGATCGACATCATCTCCACCCGCTGATTGACGGGTATCATTCTTCCAAGGTCAAGGAGGATAACATGGCCGAAGAAAAGACGATCCTGCTGACGCAGGAGGCGTACGACAAGATGAAAGAAGAACTCGCCTGGCGTGAGGGCGAGTACCGTGACGAGATTCTGTCCAAGGTCTCCGCGGCGCGTGCCGAAGGCGATTTGAGCGAGAACGGCGGCTATCAGGCTGCCCGTGAGGCGCAGCGCGTGAATCAGGGACGCATCGACGAACTGACCGTCAAACTGCGCAATGCGAAGATTCTGACTGCGCCCAAGGCCGGTGAGGTCGGTGACGGATCCCTAGTGACCCTTGAAGTCAACGGACGTGAAATGGTGTACGTGCTTGGCACGCGAGACCTGTCCATCGCCACGGATTACAGCATCATCAGTCCTGAATCGCCGATTGGCGCCGCCATCAATGGCGCTCATGCCGGAGATACGGTGACCTATACCGCTCCGAACGGCCGTGAGATTTCCGTGACCATCAAGGAAGCCAAGCCGCTCGCCTGACATACGTGTGACGAAAACAACAGCCCGTTCCTCCATCGCATTCGTACGATGAGGGGACGGGCTTATTTTGTTTTGTCCATGTGGGGTTGATTACGCCTTAGGGCCACAATTGCACGATCACCATGTAGATGGCCACCATGTGGCAGGCGTATCCCGCCACGGTTCCGGTATGGAAGATCTCATGGAAGCCGAACACCTTCGGCCAGGGGTCGGGCTTGCGCAGCGCATACACGATGGCTCCGGCGATATAGCAGGCGCCGCCGGCACACAGCAGTATCACCACGGTAGGTCCGGCATAGGGGGACATCCAGAACAATCCCATGAACGCGACGCCGGACACGCCGAAAATAATATAGACAAGAACATAAAGCCAGCGAGGCGCGCTGATCCAGATGACATGGATGATGAGCGCCACTGTGGTGCAGATCCACATGCCCGCGATGATGGAATCACGCCAGAATGGCGTGAGCGCGAAGGAAACGGGCGTATAAGTGCCGGCGATCAGCAAAAAGATGTTCATATGGTCGATGCGACGGAGCACATCGGTAACCCGTGGTGACCAATCTCCCAGATGATAACAGGCGGAATTGCCGAACAGTACCAGCGAGCAGGTCATGAACACGGCGCACGCCCATTTGAGCCCGGTGCCATGAGCGAGGCAGATCAGCACGATGCCCGCGGCAAGAGCCAGGGGAGTGGCGATGGCGTGGATCCAGCCACGCAGGAGCGGCTTTGGCCTGCCATGCACGTCGAGTCTGATTTTGCGTTCGATTTCGGCGGGGACGATGCCTTCGATTTTTGCGGCATGGGCTTCGCCTTTGGCGATGGCACGTTTGGCTTTTGCATCCGCCTTGCGTCGAATGTTCTCGGCCTTATTGTGCGCCTTCACGCGAATGGTCTCAGCTTTCGCCTGCAGGGCCTGCTCGCGTGCTTCGGCGATGACCGCGCGTTTCGCCTCGATTTCTGCGTTTGTAGGTTTCGCCATCGGATGCCTCCACTATAAGTTACGGAACCGTAACCTACGTTAGCGTAACCGTCGGATATGTCAATCGGCGTTTCCGCATTATACGTGGGCATATGGTATGCAACCTCGCCATTGATGCGTATTATGGTTGCATGGCTGATTTCTCACATATCCTGATGACCCGTCCGGATTTCGGTGACGACGATCGTGAATGGTTGCACCAGTTGGTGGCCGATTGGCAGGTGATTGCCGATTTGAGTTTCGCCGACTTGCTGCTAATCCTGCAGAACGGCGAGGGCAAGTACATCATTGCCGAGCAATGCCGTCCGTCCACGGTGATGAGTCTGAGAGCCGAGGATGTGGTCGGCAACGTCGTCCCGGAATCCCTGTGCGCCGAGCTTGACGCGGCCATGGACTCCGAATCGGTGTTCCGCTCCTCGAAACTGCGTACGGTCGGCAAGGCCAAGGTCTGCAACGTGTACGCCCCGGTGCGTCATAATGGCAAGACGCTTGGCTTGGTGGTCCGCGAGACCAACATGGCCACACGCGAATCGAACGGCCGTTATGAGTCCGAAAGCATCAGCGCCGGCAAACAGCTGTATGAGATGATTCCGCGCGGCCAGTTCCCGTACCGTAACCCGGTTATGAACCAGCGCCATAACGCACGTGTGGCGGATGGCTTCATCGTGCTCACCGTCGACGGCATCGTCCGATACGCGTCTCCGAACGCCATCAGCTGTTTCCGTCGTTTGGGATCGGTCAGCACCATGCAGGGGGAGTATCTGAGCGAGATCGGCACCAAACTGCTGCATGAGAACGATCCGGTGCTGGAAACGCTGCCATTGGTACTGAGCGGCAAAGCCGCGGTGGATTCCGAATTGGACGCCAACAAAGCCGCGGTGTCCATGCGCTCTCTGCCGTTGATGGACGCCAATGGTCGCGTGGGTGGTATCGTGCTGTGCCGTGACGTCAGCGAATTGCGCCGCCGCGAGAAGGAATTGCAGACCAAGGACGCCACCATTTCCGAGATTCACCATCGTGTGAAGAACAATCTTCAGGCGGTATCCGCGTTGCTGCGCTTGCAGGCGCGCAAGACCAAGTCCGAAGAGGTCAAAAAGGAGCTCAAGGAAGCACAGCGCCGCGTGCAGACCATCGCCATGGTGCATGAGGGATTGAGCCAGACCGCCGATGAGATCGTCGACTATGACAAGGTCATTTCCAACCTGCTTAAGATGGCCGTCGATTTGGCTACGATGCGCGACCAGCACATCGATGTCGATTTCGTAGGCAAATTCGGCATGATGCCGGCACAGGATGCCACGCCGCTATCGTTGGTGCTTACCGAACTGATCACCAATTCGGTGGAACACGGTTTCGAAGGACGTAAGGAAGGACATATCACGATTTCCGTGGGCCGCGGTGGCAATAACCTCAACGTGGTGGTGGAGGATGATGGCACCGGCTTGGCGGATGAGGAGCATGATGGCATGGCTCGCTCTTCCGGATCAGGGCTTGGAACACAGATCATCAACACGTTCGTCACCAATGATTTTGGCGGAACGGTGCATTGGGAGCCACGTCGCGGTGGTGGTACCCGTGTGGTGCTCGACATGAAACTGCGTGCCGCGCAAGATAACTGACCTCTAGAACTGGAATGGCATATAGAAGGGCCGGTCGGATTCCATCGAATCCGACCGGCCCTTCCATATGCCCTGAAAAGAATCAGACCTGCATCTGCATGGCCTGCGAGCGACGTGCACGCATCGCGCGCCGCTTGAGCGCGCGCCGCTCGTCTTCGCTCAGACCGCCCCAAACGCCGTAGTCCTGATTGGTGTCGAGCGCGCATTTCAGACACGCGTCAATCACCTTGCAGGTACGGCAAACGGCCTTGGCTTCTTCGATTTGCTGATAGGCGGCACCGGTGTTGCCGACCGGGAAAAACAGTTCCGGATCCTTATCCCGGCACGCGGCCTTGGCTCGCCAATCGAAAGCACTGCTCATGTAATCGCCTTCCTCTTGCCATAAGTGGCGTTCTATCCGTTATTTAGATAACCACGAATCGGATGATTTTTCAAGACTTTTTCGCAAAAGAAGCCAGGTTTTTTTAGAATCCTTGGAATTCCGCGCATTGCACGGGACATGTCCGTGCTTGTTGGATGAAGACCCCACGCCCGGCAATGGCATAGTCATCGACGCCGAAACCGTCGAGAACCGCGCTGGGAATCCCCATCATCACATCGGTGGCTCTCTCTCCGCAAGGAAACGCAACACGTGTGAGGCAACGTTCAAGTAGGGTGCTTTGCGGCTTTTCCACAGCTGCGATTACCGTGACGGACGGATCGGCGAGTGCGGTCTTGAGCTTATCGGCTTCGGGCATGGCTGCGAAAGGGGAGAGCAATTCGTCGGCGTCATCCACGAACCATATGGTGCGTTCGTGCTGCGGCGATATTCTGCCGTCGTCGGTGGTCCATTCGCTGTTCGTCTTGCGTGTGAACCGGATGGTGCAGCGACCGGATTCATAGAGACGGCTGGCGCAGCAGAGCAGCAGATTGGTTTTGCCGCTTCCGCATGCGCCAATCACGGCGATGTTGCCGTGTCCTACGTCAAGGAATGCGGTGGAGATGAGTACACCGTCGTCGCTCAAAGCAAAAGGCACATGGTGCCATGCCTCTCGCTGTGGCGCCGTCAAATCGTCTTTGCCTGCATGTGGTGCGAGCGGCGCGGAGAACAAAGGGGAGGGATTGGTGGTGCCGCTGAATGCCGATGCGGTGTTGATGGCATGCACCAAGGAATCAATGTCATGGACCGCGCTGCAGCGGAAAGGAACAGTGCGTTGACCGTCATGACAGTAAGCGGCACCGGGGAAGGCCGGTGGAATCAAAGCTGCATCCTTGGTGCCGATCAGTTCATTCGATTGCATTTGGTCGGTGACGCGTAGGCAGATGCTCAGCGATATGTTGGCCTTCATATCGGCATGGACCTGACCCATGGGATTTTGCGTGCATACGATGAGATGCATACCCAAAGAGCGTCCGAGCGACGCCAATCGATTGAGTCGCTGCATATAGTCGGGTAGACGGTCGCGCAATGCATGGAATTCGTCAATGACCACCACGAGCCGTGCAGGGGGATGGGAAAGCTGGTCGAATCTGGAAACGCGTTCGGCACTTACCAAGGCCTCCCTGCGTGCCAATTCTTGTTCTATGGCGTTCAGCGCACGGACGGCATGGGCGAGGTCAAGATCGCAGACGTTGCCCACGGTATGCGGCAGACGCTCCAAAGCGTTGAAGGTCGATCCTCCTTTGAAATCCAGAAAGACGAAATGGAGGGTTTGAGGACTATGCCGAATCGCCAATGCCATGCACCAACTGATCAGCAGTTCGGATTTCCCCGAGCCTGTGGTCCCCGCGACCATGGCATGTGGTCCGGATGATGCCAGATCTATATGGAATATGCCATGTTCTGACATGCCGATGCCGTTCGTTGGGGAACGGACAAGCCAATTACGCACGATGGTGCGCCATATGAGCGGGTCGTTGTCCAGGCCATGCAGATGCTCAAAACTTATGGACGGCATGTCGGCGAAAAGCTGAGCATGGTCGATTTCGTTTCCGTTATGATGCGTTGGAACCGGCGAATCGCTTCCAGTAATGGTGTTGCTGTTCGTTTCTTCATGCCTGACGCGCATGATCATGGTGATGAGCATCAATGCGCTGCCGAGCAGACTCGGAGCGAGCATCGCCGCATAGAGCCAATGACGTTGCATACACATGACAATCAGCATGATGAGCTGCGCCAGCAAAGGCGCGCTCCAACTCAATACAGTGAGATGTTGTTCGCTTATACGGTGAGGGGCCTTTTTGTTCATACGGCCAGCATGGGCAAGAGCGGCGGCATGCCGCAAGCCAATATGAGGGTTGTGGTCGGAGGATGTGGGTTATCCACATCCTCCGGCGTGTCGTCAGTTTTGCTGTTCGGCCAGCGTGCCCACGGTTCCTGCGGAATGCGTGCCGTGTGAGAGTTCGGAGAAAAGCTGGATGTTCTTCGCGTCATTCAGCAGAACGCACGATCCGACCCCATCGACGTAATAGTCCGGATCGGTCCAATACACGCTTCCCGAAATGCCATCCTTGCCTGAGGCGCTTTTGAAAGCCAACGCCATCCGAAGCAGAGAGGAAGTCGATGCTTTCTCATCCACGGTTACGGAGCTCAACGCCGCTGCGGCGACCTTTTTGGTCTTGTTGAAATTCGTGAGCGTCTGTTTGGAAGCGCCCTTCTTGACGATGGCGTTGATCACCTGGCGCTGACGTGCGGCACGGCCGAAATCGCCTTGCACATCGGCATATCGCATACGGGAGAACGCCAAAGCGGTGTTGCCGTCCACGGTGTGGCATCCGGCGGTCCAGTTCATACCCGAATAAGGGTCATTCACATTCTGGTCGTAGCATAGGTCCACGCCTCCCAAGGCATCGACCACTTTGACGAGTCCGCCGAAGCGGACCATTGCCACATGGTTGATTTTCTGGCCGGTGATGTCCTCCACCTCGTTGACCAACTGTTTGCGGCTGTACAGCTGCGCCACGGCGTTGATCTTCATATAGCTCCCATCGATTTCCACCAGGGAATCGCGAGGAATGGAAATCAGCGAGGACGATCCTGTCTTCGGCTTGGTGAGTACAAGAATGGTGTCGGTTCTGAAACCTTCGACGTCGCCGGCGTCTCCGATGGTGCCCTCACGTTCGTCGGAGCCAAGAATAAGCCAGCTTTCGCCGGCGGTGTCCGCTTTGGATGTCAGCCAGGTCTGTTTGTTGAGCTGGTCATCGACCCAGTTCCAAGCGGAGAATACCCCTATTCCCAGTGCGAGAATCAGTACAAGGAAAATGGAAAGGACGATACGTCCGACGCGAGGTCTTCTTTTTGGCACGGAAGCCGTCGCTGGAGAGGATGGAACAGATCGGAGCGCCGTGGAGACGGAGGATGACCCCCGGAACTGCTGCGTTGGATTGGCCGTGCGGGTATGTTCTGGAGCGAAGGACACCGGAGATGATGAAGGGTTTCTTCTTGTCTCGCTCGTTGCCCGTGCCGCAGGCTGGAAGCTTTGCGGAACCGAGGAAGAAGGACGCGCCGTGCGTTTGGCCGGTTTTACAGATGATGCATGGTCAGAACGTTTCGCCGGTGCGAAACTCGCTGGCTGGCTCGGTGCGCTTTGCGAGCGGGAGGAATCCGTGGACGGCATGGTTTTTTTGCGTCCTGATGACGGAATGAAACTTGGTGGCACGCTCGTAGGCTCTTTTGCTCCTTTGCCTTCACTCATGGTTCCTCCAAAAAGATTCGTCCCTGCGTCATACGTTGAAAGGGGACGTGATTGCGTGGTCTACGTCAGTTCTTTGCCGGAACGGCACATACGGTCGCATTAAGGTATCGATCCGCAAGGCCGATATACTGGCCCGTGGTCGCGTCATGAATGGAGCCGTCATCCGGGTCGACGGTGCCGCCAGTGCTTGGATCGACCAACGTGCCGTCGGATTTGGTGATCAGTCCCGTGACGGGATCGGGAGTCTCGGCAGTGGTGTCCGACTGGTTGCTGTCGGTCGTGCCGGAATCGTCGGAGCTGGCTGAATTATCTGAACTGGTGTCGGAGGAGTCGCCCGAGTTTGAATCGGCGGTATCGAAAATCGGCTTGCCCGCTCGCATCTTCTCCCAGAGATTGTCGGCTTCGTCGGTCCAGACGGAACGGTTGGGGTCGGACGGTGCTGGGACCACGGGGACGGTCTGGGTCTGCAGGTTGGTCATGGTGAAATTCTTCAGGCTCATGGCAAGTCCCGCCAAAGCCGCGGTATCAGCCATGCCTTGGGATATGTTGAGCGATTTCAGCGCGGATTTCGCCAGCTGGTACAGCTGCGCGGTGTCAGTGAACAGATTCTTGCTGAGCGCCTCGCTCATCAGCTGCTTGATGAGATACTGCTGACGTGTGGTACGCGAGGTGTCGGATCCGTCTCCTATGCCGTGACGGATCCGGGCGTACTGCGTCGCCGCAACGCCGTCAAGATGGTGCATGCCCTTGTCGAGATTGAGTCCGGTGTACGGGTCGTTGACGTTCTGCGGAATGCACAGGTCCACGCCGCCGACTGAATCAATCATCTTGACCAGGCCGGCGAAGTCCACGACGATGAAGTTCTGAATATTCAACCCGGTGAGACTGTTCACGGCGTTCAGCGTGCAGCTGGCCGCCGAGGAGAGATCTCCGCCGGTTTTGTAGGCACCTGCGAAGATGGAATTGAACATGACGTTATACTGTGCGGGAATCGTGCCCTTCGACGTTTCGCACTGAGGCACGTCCACCAGGGAATCTCGTGGAATGGAGACCAGGTTGATTTCCTTGCGGTCGGCGGAGATCTGCACAATCATGGCGGTGTCGGCCTGATGGTTGCCGATGACGTCATCGAAACTGCCTCCGATGGCTTGGTTCTCCGCGCCGTCACGGGAATCCTGTCCGATCAGCACGAACTCGATCGGCTTGCCGGAGTTCGGATCGATGATGGATGCGTCCGTATTCAGGGAACCCTGGCCGATCACGCCGACCGAATTGTTCTTGATGATGCCATTGACGTCCATCCAAGTAGCGGCAGCTGCAGTGCCGACGAACACCAGAGTCGCGGCGATTGCCGCGGCGACTGCGGTCCTGACGTGATGCTGCACGCGATATCCCAGGCTGTGACGTGGTTTCGCATCCTGAAGACCATTGATGTTAGGAAGCTTATTGCCGGTTGATGACGTTGCCACGGTGTTGCCTTCCTGATTGAGATGCGCGTTTGACGCAATGCTTTTAGAACCTACCACTATCCAAATGGGCAATTATAGGGTTAATGGCCGATTTTCACCGATTCTGCGACTGTAGACCCCAGATTGGGCTGAACTTTAGCATGGATTTTCTGAAATATAGGCATTGACACGGGGAAACTTGACAAAATTACATTGCGTGTGTGTAATTTGAAGCGGTGTGAAAGTATGCGCATAAAAGGTGCGCACACAATTATGGGAGGACTCATGTGGGGCGTGACTGATGAGTCTTCTGAGAATCCGCTTGCTGAACTGTGGGGTTTGTTCAAGCGGGATGATGACGTGTCTTGGCAGCACAAAGCGCTGTGCTCGCAGACCGATCCCGAAGCATTCTTCCCGGAAAAAGGCGGTTCCACCAGGGATGCGAAGAGGGTTTGCGCCCAGTGTGAAGTCCGTGAACAGTGTCTGAAATGGGCCATCGACCATGATGAGCGTTTCGGTATCTGGGGCGGTATGAGCGAGCGTGAGCGTCGTCGCTACAAAAAAGAGCACAAGGAACGGGCTTGAAGGCACGGTGCGTCCCGTGCGTACACTTAAATTATGAATTCTAACGCCAGCAGCGATATCCAGACAATCGTGACCGATGTGCTGAACAGCAGACCGTATACGCATCGGCAGGACGTCGATATGTCCGTGGCTGCGGTGATCACCGCGCAGCATGACCTTCGATTCCTCGCTTCTACCGTTGGAGCGGTGCTTGCGCAGCGCATGCTTCCAGGAATGATCGTTATCGCCGATTGCACGGGGCAGATCGAGCAGCCCATGCAGATGACCTTCGATGTCATTCACTCATCACAGGATGTGCTTACGGAAGTGCCGGAAGCCAAAACGGTGAGGGTCATTCTGGTGGGAGTGAAGCAGGCGGCGTCCTTCATGGACGCTGTAACGCGTGCGATGGATCAGATCGGCATTGATGCCGGCATCCGCGCGTTGTGGACCTTGCATGACGATTCGCGGCCGGCGGATGACCGGTGCTTCGAGACGTTGCTGGATGCGTGGAGAAACACGCCGACAGCCGCGCTGCTCGGTGCCAAGCAGTTGGATTGGCAGGCGAAGAACCTGCACAATGTGGGTTTGTATGCCGGGCACCATGATGTCGTTTCCTTGGTGGTCGACGGCGAGCCTGACCAGGAGCAATATGACGGGCGTCAGGATGTGCTGTCGGTCTCCCTATCGGGCGCGTTGGTGCCGTTGGCTACGTTGCGTGCGTTCGAAGGGGCTGACCCCTGGTTCGGCACCTTCGCGGAATCCACGGACCTGTGCCGCCGCATATGTCTTGGCGGTGGGCGTGTCGTAGTGGTTCCCCAGGCTCGCATCGCCCACAGAAGAGCCCGATTCGAAGGAATCCGTTCCAAGAACGGGCGCCCTGTGGAAGACGAGGACGGTCGCATCGATCCGTATCTTGCCGTACGCGAGGCGAATGCCAAATACGCGTACACTGACATGCACCGTTCATGGTGGCCGTTGCTTTGGCTGTGGTCCATCATCCAGTCGTTGGGATTGGCCGTGCTTTGCTTGGCGCGCAAACAGCCGTATCATGCATGCTGCGAGCTGGCGATGCCGTGGCGTGCGCTGCTGCGTCTGCGGGGTGCTTGGCGCGCCCATGCGCGGTTGCGCAGGCAAAGCAAGGTCACGCTTAAATCGCTATCCACGCTGTCTGCGAATCATCGGCAGGTCAGGGAATGGCTCGACCGTCGCCGTGCGTTGCGCGACCAGAGGGATGTCGTGCTGCTCAGTCCTCTTGAGAAGGACCATCTGCGTAAACGGTTGCTGCGTAGATGGGGATTGGCCTTCGGCGCGGCGCTGATTGCCGGCATATGGATAGTCGTGCTGTATTGGGACGTGCTTCGTTCCGTATGTTCGGGTGCGTCGATGTATTCCGCACAGCTGTTGCCCACGGGCGCGAGCTTCACCCAGTTGCTTCATACCGCGACCACGTCATGGTCGTATGCCTCAGGCACGGGCATCAGTGCGCCTAACGCGCCATGGCTGTTGGTGCTTGCGCTGGCGTCGGTGCTCACTGGTGGACATGTTGCCGGAGCTGTCGGACTGATGTTCTTCCTTGCAGCCCCGCTCATGGTGTTTTCCTTCTGGGCGCTGGCCGGCATCTTCACCCGCTCGGATGCGGTGCGCTGCGTGGTCGCGTTGGCGTGGTTCGCGTTGGCGTTGTCCATGGGACTTTATGATGACGCGGATGTCACGATGCTGACGGTCATGGTGTTTCTTCCGGCCGCTTTCGCCTTCTCGTTCCGTGCGGTCGGCATGTATCGGACGGAGGATCTGGTCAATCCCCACGCGTCGGTCCAGGCGGCGGCGGTTGCGGCGCTGTGTTTCATTCCGGTCGTCGCCGCGCAGCCGCAGTTGTTGCTGCCGCTGATGCTCACCTTCCTGGGATTCCTGCTGTTCGTCCGCTCCCATAAGCCCGCGTTGCTTCTGATTCCGCTTCCGGCGGCGTTCGTATGCGCGCCGACGTTGGTCAATGCCGTTCGTTTCGCTTCCGACGGTACATGGCGTCAGCTGTTCGGCAGCGTCATGCTGCCCTCCTCCGCGCATGATGGCAAACCGGTCGTCGCGAATCTGTCCGATCTGTTGCTGCGGGTGTTCGGCATCGGCGCCGACGGTGGCGCATGGCGGTATGTGGCGGTTTCCATACTGGCGTTGATCGTATTGCTGGCCGCGGTGTCATTGGTGTTGCCTTTCGTGCTGCGCGTGTCCCGTATGATGTGGGTCGCCGTGTTCGCGGGATTGGCGACGGCCTTGCTGTCCGCGGCGATTGCGGTGGCCGTCGATGTGGATGGTCCGGTCTCCGGTTCCATGCTTCCGGGAACCACATATGCGATGATGGGCTTGCTCGCCTGCATCTGCATGATGTCGGGCGGCGCGGTTCGACGTTTCGTCATGCTGAGACAGCATGAGAAGACCGGCGCCGTCGAAATCGAAGGACGCGGCTCGAAGGCAGTGTCGATTGCCTCGCATGTGGGTCGTGCCGTATTGGTTTGCCTGCTGGCCGTCTCCGTCGTGGCCTGTGCGGGATTCAACTATGTCGAATGCGATCACAGCCAGGTAAAGACCAGCGATGCTGGACTGCCGATGGTGGCGACCGATTTCCTTGGGCAGGATGATGCACGTCGCGTGCTTGCCTTGCGTGCCGATAGCGCCGAATCGGTCAGCTACAGTGTGATGCGTACCGGTCGTGGCGACTTGATTGACAGCTCTCCCGCGCAACGCGTCGAAGTGGTTTCGGGACGTTCCGACGGGTCCAGCGGAACCATTGCGCAGGATTGCGCCCAGTTGCTGGCCAATGCCGATTCCGATGCCATCAACGAGCTTGGCAAGTTGGGTTTTGGCGGCATTTACGTTATCAAGCAGAACGGCGACAAAGCGCAGCGAGAGGCCTCGAACCAGCTCAATTCGAACATTGGAGCCTCCGACGGGACACAGAATGTCGTCAGTCTGGATAATGGCACGTATTATCGTTTGACGGTTCAGGATCTATCCAAGCAGCATATCGATCGAAGCGGGCTTGATAAGGCCGGCTCAAGTGTGTGGCGTCGTTCATGGCTGTGGTGCATGGGCGTCGTTCTTGTAGCGTATTGCCTGGTGGCGCTTCCGCGCATTCGTCGTCAGGGTCTGGAGGAAGCATGAGCAGACATTCTCGTCCCAATACGCCTTTGCGTATTGCGCTTGCCGTAATCTCGGTGTTGCTCATCGTGGTCCTGATGGCCGTGACGCTCATATACCGGCCATCATGGCTGCATGTGGACACGCCCACGGTGGAACGCTCCTCGGTGGGTCGTACCGTCAGCCCCCGGCAGCGGCAGACGTACTGCCCGTCTCGCATGACCATTGCCGATACCGATGCCTATGGAGATAGCGAATACCAGGCATCCAACGGCAATATCGCGTCTTCCGCGAGATACGCCGCCTTCGGTTCGGTGTTCCATTCATCCGTCGCCTCGATGGGAGCCGACATGACGGCATCCGTGTCGATGCTGGACAAAAAAGACGACTCGTCCGATGACATCTTTGTGGCTTCCGGCAATGTCGATGACGGCTCCCGATTGCAAGACACGCGTCTGCTGACGGCTTCGAACGGTACCGGCGCGGTTTCCTCAGTGATGTCATGGGCCACGGACGGTGATTTGAAGGGCGTATCAGCAGCCTCCTGCGTCGTGCCGGCGCTGAAACAGGCGTTCCTGCTTTCCGGTACGAAGACCGGCTTGACGCAACAGCTTGTTGTGGCCAATCCCTCCGCCAAGGACACATCGGTGACCATCAGAATCTGGGGCTCCGACAAATCCGGCGCGCTGGCGCTCTCCACCGGATCGACGCTGACCGTGGCCTCAGGCAAGGAAACGGTACTGAATCTTTCCGCAGCTGCTTCCGGCCAAGACGCGCTGTATGCCACGGTGACTGGAACGGACACTCCTGTGGCCGCAATCGTCCGCACCGTCTCCATGGACGGATTGACCTCAAAGGGATCGGATTACGCGCTTCCGAATAACGCTTTCGCGAAATCTCTGGCCCTCTACGGCTTGAATGGCGGAGACCATGCGACACTGTACCTGTATACGTCCCGCAAAACGGATGTCACCGTATCCTGGATCGACTCCAAGGGGGCACAGCAGACCAATCAGCAGGAGCTGAAGGCGAACCGCGCGTCCGCCATCGATCTTGGAGACGTTCCAAAATCCGCTACCGGCATCGCCATAGCCGCTTCCGAACCGGTGTCTGCCACGGCGAAGATTTCAGACGATGGCCCCGATGGGCAGTCCGATTTCGCCCTAGTCAATGCGTCCGCTCCGGCGAAGATCTCCGCCATCGCGGTTCCTGACCAATCCACCGCGACGGTAGGCTTCGTCAACACCGCGGATGGGGATCGGACCGCGATCGTGACGGCTTACGACACGGACGGCAAACAAGTGGACAGGCGTGAAATCGCCATCCGTCCCTCGGCCTCGACGTCGGTGCGCATCGCCGATATTAATGATGGCGATGTCGCCGCCATCCGTTTGAAGGATCCCGCCCAAGCCGTGGTCTGGAATCTTCGTGTCGGACAGAAAGATGTGTCCGGTGCGAAACTCGCCGGACTTGCCATCATCGGCGCCGTCGATTTGAAGGAGGCCAGAGAGCAGGTCTGGGCGAATCAGGATATGACTGTTGTCCGTTGAAAGTCACATGCCCCAATCAGGATCTATTTCTTCCGGACGGCGTCCGTAGATTTCCGCCAGACGTGAGACCACCTCGTCCCTGATTGCGAATTGCAGGTCCATACGGTTACGGGCATGCGATTGCAGCGGCATGCGGTACAGCACGATACGGGGTGGAATGCCGTGCCCGGCGGGAAATGACTGCGATCCAAGATGCGGAACGTCCTCCCAAGGCGCGGGATCGGATGGCGGAACATCCTCCACAGCGAATTGGACCGGAGCTATGAGCTCAGGCCATGCCCCGTTGAGTCTGCGGATTTGCGCCACCAGCATATCGTCGAACATACCGCTTCTGGTACGGTACCGGGGCAGTCTGGTACCAAACATGGGCGTACGCGTGCCACGTCCATGGCGGTTGCGGTATATCGGGGTCTCCCAAGGCATCTGTTGCATGGTTTCTACCTTATCAGGGCTTATTCGAAACATGCGATACCATGGTATGGGCTGCTCGACAAGGGGAGAAATGATCATGGCGGATATTTCCGTACCTTATTGGAACATCGTTGATGTCAACATGCTGTGCGAAGGCGCGCGGCTGATTGGGTTTGACCTCGACAACACGTTGGCGCGGTCCAAGAAACCTATGAAAGCGGACATGGCCGAATGCTTCTCTGCATTGACATCATTGATTGACGTCGCGGTGATCACCGGCGGCAAATACTCGTTGCTGCAAAGTCAGGTGGTGGACAGGCTGTCCGACCATGCCGACAAGTCGAAACTTCACCTCATGCCGACCAGCGGAACCCGCTACTACCGGTGGGACGGGCAACGGTGGGGGAAAGTGTTCTCCCACGATCTAAGCGACGAGGACCGTGCCAAGGCGAAGGAATCGCTGGAACGGAATGCTCGTGAGCAAGGCATTTGGGCCACTCATGTCTGGGGCGAGCGCATCGAGGACAGAGGCAGTCAGATCACCTTTTCCGCATTGGGGCAGCTTGCCCCCGTCGAGGCCAAGGAGGCTTGGGATCCCACCAACGAGAAGAAGAACCGATTGGCCTGTGCGGTTGCTGCCGAACTACCGAATCTTGAAGTAAGACCTGGAGGCTCCAGCAGTGTTGATATCTCGCAGCGTGGCGTCGATAAGTCGTTCGCCGTCCGTGAACTCGCGGATATTCTCGATATCGAGGTCGGCCAGATCGTGTTCATCGGAGACCGGATGGAACCCGACGGCAATGATTATCCCGCGGCGAAGGCCGGCACAAGGGCTGTCAAAGTGAACGGTCCCGCGGATACCGTGAAATTATGCGGCGAGATCATTGCCAGATTGTCCCGATGACGGAGCCGGCGTGAATCTGATGGCGGGTTCATTCGCGCATATGGCGAATCTGTTGTTCCCACGAGGCTGTGCGGGATGCGACAAGCCTGATGACGTGTTGTGCGATGCCTGTCTTGCGTCATTCGACTGCGAACTGTCCCAACCATTGGAAACGGCTGAGATGGGTCGATGGTTCGCGTGCGGATGGTATCGGGGTGCCGCCAGACAGTCGATTCTGGCATGGAAAGACCACGGAGACGAGGAATGCGACCGTCCGTTCTCGGATGCGTTGTGCAGGCTTGCGGAACGCGCCGGTGTGATTGACGCCATGGATGGCGTTCGTGAGATCTGCGATACCATACTGGTCGTTCCCGCGTCGTCGTCGATTGCTTCCATGCGTCAGCGCGGACGACGGCACATGATGCCGCTGGCAAAACGGTTGTCGGCGTTTCTACGGTGCCGGACAGGTTTCCGCGTACAGGTATGCGATGCGTTGACGAACAAAGGAATCAAAGGCAAATCCGTCGAGACCAAGGGCACGGAACAGAGGGCGCAACGCCTTAAGGGGCATGTCATGGTTCGTCCGGGCGTCACCCTTCAAAACAAGGCGGTGATTCTGGTGGATGACATCGTCACCTCTGGAGCCACCATGCGTCGTTGTGTTGACGCTCTAACTTCACAGGGAGCTTTGGTCATTACCGTGCTGGCGTTGGCACACACTCCGGCCGGCAGACCTTTGACGGCGTAAATCGTCACTCGTCATCGGAAATGTGATATTTCGGCAAAGTGATTTCGAAATCGGCGCCGCGCGGATCATCCACCACTCGTACCGTGCCGCCATGCAACTGCGCCGCCCATCGGGCGATTGACAGTCCAAGACCGGTTCCTCCCGATTCGGTACCTGGTCCCGTCTTGCCTTTGACGAATCGACGGAAGATATCGGACCGCGCTTCTTGGGGAATCTGCGAGCCGAAGTTGACGACATTCGTCACAATCGTGCCGAAATCCTTGTTTTCATGCGCTTCGATGAGCACCGCGGTATTGTCTGCGGAGTGTTTGAGCGCATTGGCGATGATATTGGTGAACAACTGGCGCAGACGATCCTGATCGCCTTCCATTTCGATGTCGTCGGGCACGTGGATTTCGATATTGTGGGCATGCCCGGCATCGGCGATTTCCAACGGTTCCACGGTTTCGTCGATGAAATCCGCGAAATTGAATTTATCGATCTGCAGGCTCGCCGCACCGGCTTCCATGCGGGACAAATCAAGCAGAAACGCGATCAGATCCGACAAACGGTGCGTTTGGTTGAGAATGCTTTCCAGATTCGATGGGGTCGGTTCCACAACGCCGTCGGCCATGTTCTCGACCATGGCCTGCAACGCGGATACAGGCGTACGTAGCTCGTGGCTCACATTGGCCACCATGTCCCGTCTCATCTGGTCGGCATGCTGCAGTTCCTCCGCCATCTCATTGAAAGACAAAGCCAGCTGTCCGACCTCGTCGCGGCTGTTGGCATCGACATGCACCCGGACGGTGTAGTCGCCGTCCGCCATAGCCTCCGCGGCATCCCGCATCTCGCGCAGGGGAGAGGTGAGTCCTCTAGAGAAGAAATAGGTGATGCCCAAAGCCACGGCAAGTGTGATCGGCATGGCTATCCACAGGCTCAATCCGACTTTGAGCAGGAACCAAGCCATGATGAATGCGATGATGGTGGAAATGGTGATCAGCACGCTCAATTCCATTTTGAGCGAAGAGAACAAACCAATAGGGCGTTCGGTATCCAACGGATTGACCGAACGCCCTGGTTTTGAATCAGTGGTACGCATACCACCAAATCTTAGCGCATCATACTATTCTTCCGGCGGTTCGAACGCGTAGCCTACGCCATGCACGGTTCGAATGGTCTTCGAACCCAGCTTGTGACGTAGCGCCTTGACATGCGAATCCACAGTACGGGTGCCGGACGCATCCACCCAATCCCACACTTCCTCGAGCAGCTTCTCGCGAGTGAGCACGGACTTCGGCTTGCGGGCCAAAGTGGCCAGCAAATCAAATTCCGTTGGGGTCAAATGCACCTGCTCCCCATTGACGGTGACGATACGCTGGGCCGGATCGATGACCAGAGAGCCGAAATCAAGCAGTTTCTCGTTTTCGGAGTTCTTGGCGATGACCTTCGCCCTGTCCACACGACGAAGTAGCGCCTTGCACCGGGCGATGAGCTCGCGCATGGAGAACGGCTTGGTCATGTAATCGTCGGCTCCGGCACCAAGACCGATGACCTTGTCGGCCTCGTCGTCTCGCGCCGTCAGAATCAGCACAGGCACAGGACGTTCAGCCACGATGCGCTTGGTGGCCTCAAGACCATCCATCACGGGCAGCATGATATCCATGATGACCAGATCCGGACGGAGCGTGGAAGCGGCCTGGACGGCGCTGGCGCCGTCGGAAGCCACGCGCGCGGTCCAACCCTCCGCAGTGATGCGCTGCGCGATGGCGGTGGCCAAGGTCGGTTCATCTTCGACCACCAGAACGGTACGTGGAATTACTGTGGATTGTGCTGATGAATTGAGCATAGCGTTCCGCCTTTCTCAGAGTTCCGGCTTCAAGAATACTGCTCCCAGTGCCGGAACGGTGATTTTCGCGGACCAATCACGGGAATGATACTCACCCTTGACCGCCTTGAAGGTGCCGTTGTGAATATCGGAACCGCCGTACTTCTTATCGTCCGTGGTCAGCACTTCGGTCCACTTGCCGCCCTTGGTGAGCGGAACCTGGTAATCCTCCCATGCCTCGCCCGAGAAGTTCACGACAACGACCATCTGCTCGCCATCCTTGCCGATACGCACGAAGCTGAGCGTGTTATGGTCGGCGTCATCGCTGGTCAGCCATTGGAATCCGGCAGGATCGAAGTCCTGGCTCCACAATGCGGGAGACGCCTTGTACAGGGTGTTCAGGTCGGCGACGAGCTTCTGTACGCCACGGTGGTCAGGCCAATTGAGAGCATCCCAATCCACCGAACCGTCATGATCCCATTCGCCGTACTGCGCCACCTCATTGCCCATGAAGGAGAGCTTTTTGCCCGGATGGGCCCACTGGTAGGCGAACAGCGCGCGCACGCCGGCATAGCGCTGCCAGTCATCGCCCGGCATCTTGCCGAACAGCGAGCCCTTGCCGTACACGACCTCGTCGTGGCTGATCGGCAGCACATAATGCTCCGAGTATGCGTACACCATGGAGAAGGTGATCTCGTTGTGGTGCCACTTACGGTTGATCGGCTCCTCGTGCAGATACTGCAGGGTGTCGTGCATCCAACCCATGTTCCACTTGAGGCCGAAGCCCAAACCGCCGGCATCGGTCGGTGCGGTGATGCCGGGATACGCGGTGGATTCCTCGGCGATCATCATGATGCCCGGATTGTTCTTGTACGCGGTCGCCGTGGCTTCCTTGAGGAAGTCGATGGCCTCGAGGTTCTCTCGTCCACCGTAGATGTTCGGATGCCACTGGCCCGGCTTGCGGCTGTAATCCAAGTACAGCATCGAGGAGACCGCGTCCACGCGCAGCGCGTCGATATGGTACTCGTCCAGCCAGAAGCAGGCGTTGGCCACCAGGAAGTTGCGCACTTCGCGGCGTCCGAAATTGAACACGTAGGTGCCCCAATCCGGATGCTCGCCACGGGTCGGGTCCGGATCCTCGTACAGAGGCGTGCCATCGAATCTGCCAAGGGCGAACGCGTCCTTCGGGAAATGCGCCGGAACCCAGTCCATGATTACGCCGATGCCGGCCTCGTGCATCTTCTCGACGAGATACTTGAAGTCGTCAGGGCCGCCAAGGCGCGAATCAATCGCGTAATAGCCGGTTACCTGATAACCCCACGAGCCGGAGAAGGGATGCTCGGCCAGCGGCATGAATTCCACATGGGTGAAACCTTCCTTCTGGACGTAGGGGACCAGCTTGTCGGCCAGTTCGCGATAGTTCTTCACATCCTTGCGCCAGCTAGAGGCATGGACCTCGTAGATGCTGACCGGACCGTTGTGCGGGTCGGTCTTGGCTCGCTGGTCCATCCAGTTCTCGTCATGCCACGCATGGACGGAGTCAACGACGATGGAACCGGTGCGCGGCGGAATCTCATGCGAACGCTCCATCGGATCGGCCTTCATGACCCATTCGTTGTTGGCGTTGAGGATCTCATACTTGTAAATCGTTCCCGCTTCGACACCAGGAATGAATAGCTCCCAGACTCCAGAGGAGCCCAGTTCACGCATGGCGTGGGTGCGTCCGTTCCAGCCGTTGAAATCTCCCACCACACGTACCGCATGGGCATTCGGAGCCCACACGGTGAATGCGGTGCCCACCAGCTGTTCGCCCTTGACGCCGTCATTGGAGCCCAACGGATCGTCATAGCGCAGCACGCGCGCTCCCAAAGCCTCCCAAAGGCGCTCATGGCGTCCCTCGCCAAACAGGTACATGTCCAAATCGCCGATGGTGGGCAGATAACGGTACGGGTCGTCGGACACCACGGTGGAACCGTCTTCATATTCGGTGCTGATGCGATAATCGGGCACGTCGAAGCCGTCATCGGTCTTGATGGCCGGAATGAGTGCCATGAAAACGCCATTGTGTTCATGCACCGCCTGGGTTCGGGCATTTTCGGTGATGATCGTCACGGATTTCGCCAACGGACGAAGCACGCGGATCGTGACGACATCCTCATGCTCGTCGGGGCCGAGATGCCCGCCGAGCACCTCGTGTGGATTGTAGAACGTACCGTTGCTTACTGCATCCAGGTCGCCCTGTGCAACAGGAACGGCAACGCTATCTTCTTTGATCTTGGATTCTGTAGCCATGGGAAAAGTGTAAGCATGAAATGCTTGAAAATTGGCCCGTGTCGCGTCTTTTTTTGGTTTTTTGGCGGATTTTTAGGCAAGTCCAACCCTGATGGCACAATAATTCGGGTTTTGTGTAAGCTTTTCACGGAGGATTCATGGGTTACAAGGTCGGCGACATGGTCGTCTATCCGCGTCACGGCGCAGCGAAGGTGGAGGCCATCACCGAGCGAACGGTCAAGGGTGTGACCCGAGAATATCTGCAGCTGTCGGTGCTGTCGTCCGACGGGCTGGTCATCAATGTTCCGGTGGAGAACGCCAAGAAAGTGGGTGTCCGAGACATCGTCGGCGCCAAGGAGGTCGCGAAGGTCTTCGAGATTCTGCGTACTCCGATCATCGAAAAGGAAATGAACTGGTCCCGCCGGTACAAGCTGAACGTTGAGAAGATCGCCACCGGCGATGTGAATAAAATCGCCGAAGTCGTGCGAGACCTCGCCCAGCGTGATGTCGACGAGCATGGGCTGTCCGCCGGTGAGAAGCGCATGCTCACCAAGGCTCGCAGCATCCTGACTTCCGAGATCGCGTTGTCGGAGCATCTTGATGAGAATGAGGCCCAGCGTCTGCTTGACGTGAACCTTGGTTATGAAGCGCCGCGCCCTGGCGACGAGGATCATCACACCGAAGCTCCTGAAGAGGCGGCCATGGACACTTTGGCGCGCGTCGAGGCGGAGAACAAGAAGTCCAAGAAGAAGTAAGGGAATTTCCATGCGTATCGGTCAGGGATTTGACGCCCATCGATTCGCGTCCCATGATGCAGGCAAGCCGTTATGGCTTGCCTGTTTGCGTTGGGATGGTGACGGCATCGAAGGTGATTCGGACGGTGATGTCGCAGCCCATGCGTTGATTGACGCGTTGCTTTCCGCAGCCGGATTGGGTGATATAGGCATGCTTTTCGGTGTCGGTTCCGATTCCGCCGGTGCCGGCAAGCACGGCGACGAGATGCTCCGCGCGACGGTTGCGTATTTGCGTGCGCATGGCATGAGGCCGGTGAGCGCAAGCGTGGTCGTCGTGGCCAATCGTCCGAAAATCGGCAAGCGTCGTGACGAGGCGCAACAGGCGTTGAGCCATGCCATCGGCTGTGAAGTGTCGCTGACGGCCACCACTACCGACGGCATGGGATTCACCGGTTCGGGCGAGGGCATCGCGGCCATCGCCAGCGCCTTGGTGGAACCGATCGGCTGATACTTTCGCTACCTGCGGCGTGCCGATTCGATTATTTTGGCGACAATCCAGAACAGTGTGGAAATCGTCACGATGATGAAGCTTGGGGGAGCGGGGAACATGGCGGAAACCAACAGTCCACCCCAAATGGAGATCAAACAGATCACGGTGGAGACGACCATCGCGGCGAATGGGGACCGTGAGATGATGTTCGCAGTCGCGGCGGGCGTGACCACAAGAGCGAATATCAGCAATGTGCCCACGGCGGGCACCGCGATGGTGATCACACCGGCCATAATGGCCATGAAACAGATGTTCATGAGATTCACCGGTACGCCTTTTGCCTGCGCCACCTGTTCATCAAGCGAGCTGAACAGCAGCGGTCGATAGATAACGGCCAAAACGGCCAGCAACAACACGTCGAAAACCGCAAATCCGACGATCTGCCCGTCCGTGATCGTCAGGATGGAGCCGAAAAGAATCGATTGCATCTGCTGCGAGGCGGAACTGGACAAGCGTGCGAAAAACAGACCCATGCCTGTGGCGAACGCCAATACGGTTCCTGTGGCGATTTCGCGTTGCGATGCCTTTTTGCCCAGTGCGCCGATCACCAATGCTCCGCCGAGAGCGAACACGCCGAGACCGGCACTGACCGGCAGACCCAACAGCACGGCTCCGGTCGCTCCTGGCAGTCCGATGTGCGCCAGCGCATGCGCGGCGAACGTGGAATGACGGGCGATGGTGAAGTAACCCATCACTCCAGCAGCCAAGGCGATGCACAGGCCGGCGAGGAAAGCGTTTGTCATGAATGGCGCGGTCAGCGTGCCCATCCAATCCGGATCGAAGGAGAAAGCGGTTTCGTTCATGATCATGCCTCCTGCGAAATGCGGTTGTGTTGGTGGAATCTTGCGATTTCCTCCGGCGCGTGGGCGTCGACGTCAATGTCATCGGGCTCATCCTCGCTTGGAGTGACGAACATATCTCCTTGGGGAGTGGTGACCACCTGCACCGTGGTGCCATATAGATGGGTGAGCAGCTTCGAATCCAGCACCTCGTTCATCTTCGCATAATGCGGATGCCCGTCGAGCAGATATACGGCTCCGGTGAGAATCGGCAGAAGCATGTTCAAATCGTGCGCCACTACTTGAATGGACATGCCGAGTTCTCGGTTGAGTTTGGCGAGCACGTGCACTGTGGCGCGTTGGCTGGCCAGATCAAGATTGGCGAGCGGTTCATCCAACATGAGTAGTTGGGGGTCCGACACCAGCGCTTGGGCGATGGCGACGCGTTGCCGCAGGCCTCCTGAGAGTTCCGACAGCCGGTATCTCGCCTTGTCCTGCATGCCGACGAATTCCAGCGCATTGCGTACTTTGTCTTTTTGCAGGCGGGTGATGGGATGAATGCCGAACCTTGCCCCGGTCAGGCCAAGCAGCACCGACTGTTCGGCGGTGATGTTCGATTCGATGTCGGATGCGTAGCTCTGCGGCACATACCCTATACGGTGATTCATGGCGCCGGCCGGCTTGCCGAGCACGGTTATGCCGCCGTGGGCGATGGGAATCAATCCGAGTTCGGCCTTCATCATGGTGGTTTTCCCGGCTCCGTTGGTGCCGACGATGGCTGTCACCGAGCCTTGCGGGATACGGAAGGTGCCATGCTGCCAGATGATGTGTCCGCCGCGTGAGACCCCTGCGTCGTCGAATTCGATACAGAATGATGCCTTGTCGTGCATGGCTCGCTCCCTTGATAAGTCAACGATAGTATTCTCACAAACGGTGTTGACAATCATTCTCAATAAGAAGCATGCATGGACGATGAAAAGTCTCGTGATGAATCCGCCTGGATCGTAACCGTTGCTGGAAAAAAGAGTCCGCCGATGTCGGGGAATTACTCGACATCGGCGAATCGGGGGAGGGAGGATGACCGTGGCTTTATTTACCGGGGTCCGTCTGCCCTGTGTTGTCCGGCGTTGCGGCGTCGGAATCGGAGTCGGGATTGTCGTTCGACGGCTGCTCGCCATTCGATTCAGAGGGAGAGACGTCCGAATCTGATGATGTCGCATCATCTTTGGAGGAAACCGCCTCATTCATTTGCTTGATGAGCTGCGCGATCCATGAAATCAGGCTTTTGCTGTCGGCCGGCATCTGTTCCGTGACGTCGATGACCGGCACATCGGATTTGTGTGCGGTGCCGGTCAGAATATTTGTGGCATCATCCGCCTTCTGAACATTGTTGATCAGCATATCCACTTGATGCCCCTCCAGAATCTTCTGGAAGTCCTGGAGTTCCTTGGACGAGGGTTGCGAGCCTTCCGAGATGGACTGCGTGTAGCTTTCGGGAGTCTTATCGGATAGGCCCATGTCGCTGAGCAGATAATATGCGACCGGCTCGGTGGCTGCGTAGGAGACGTTCCTATGTGTATCGGAGAACTCTTTCATGCTTCTCTCGATTACCGTCTCGCGTCTGTTCCACGCCTTGAGTTTGTTTGTGAAGTATTTCTTTTGCTTGGGCATGATGCGGCTGTAGGTGTCGGCAAGCTCCTTCGCCATGGCGTTGCGTGCGTCGCTGGAGAACCAGAGATGGGGATTGTCTCCCTCAACGGCTCCGACCATTTGCGCGGCCGAAACGGAAACGGTGTCTCTTTCCAGGTTTTTTGTGGCCCAGGAGTCGTATCCCGCTCCGTTGGACACGACGACCTGTGCCTTCTGCAGGGTGTCGACAGCAGTGGTCTTCGGTTCGAACGTGTGGGCGTCCTCTGTTGTGGAGGACAGAATCGAGGTGACTTTGACGTGCACGCCGCCGATCTGCTCCGCCAAAGCCCCCCACTGGTTGACCGACGCCACCACGTTGATCGGGGTGGTCTGCTCCTTTGGTGTGTCGGGTGCCGTTGGTTGATCGGGCTCCGAAGAAGCGCCAAAGCAGGAAGCGGTGCCCAGCACCGTGCACAATGTGATTCCCGCGGCAAGGATGCGGAAAAATGGACGCTGGTGAGAGCGCATGTCGATTGCCTTCCTCTTGGGTCGTCCGTCGTTTCGGTCGCGTCCATCTCATATAGCACATGCGCGACTTACGACTGAAACCAAGATAGCCTACGATACTTGCAAATGCCAATACGACAAGCGACTTAGCGAGGAAGTGGACCACATGGGAACAAGGATTGATGGCAAAAAGGTGGCGGCACGGACCAAGGCGGACCTCGCCAAACGCGTGGAACTGCTGAAGGCGAGGGGAATCCAACCTGGGTTGGGTACCATTTTGGTCGGATCAGACCCCGGCTCCGTGAAATATGTCGCCGGCAAACATGCCGATTGCGCCGAAATCGGCGTGAATTCCATCAAGCGCGAGCTGCCTGAGAATGCGACGTTCGATCAGGTCGCCGATGCGGTCCGCCAGCTCAATGCGGATCCCGCCTGTACCGGATATATCGTGCAGTTGCCCTTGCCAAGGGGAATCGACGAGAACGCCATCATCGATCTGATCGATCCCAAGAAGGACGCCGACGGGATGCATCCGTATAATCTCGGCGAACTTGTGCTGCATGCCCGAGGAGACATCGCCACGCCGTTGCCATGCACGCCTCGCGGCGTGATCGAGCTGTTGCGCGCCTACGACATCGATTTGGATGGCAAGGAGGTGTGCGTGCTGGGCCGTGGCATCACCATCGGCCGTACCATTGGCCTGTTGTTGACTCGTAAGGCGGTCAACGCCACTGTCACGCTGTGCCATACGGGAACCAAGGATGTGCGTGAACACATGCGACGGGCCGATGTGATCGTCGCAGCCATGGGAGTGGCTGGTTTCGTCAAACCGGAAGACATCAAGGAAGGGTCGATTCTCGTCGACGTCGGAGTATCCCGCGTGTTCGACGAGGAATCCGGCCGATACAAGGTCAAGGGTGATGTCGATAAAGCCTGTTACGAGAAGGCTTTGGCATATACGCCGAATCCTGGAGGCGTAGGGCCGATGACGCGTGCCATGCTGTTGCAGAATGTCGTGGAGATGGCCGAACGTCAGTTGTGAGTTTCGCGATAGTGCTTTCGGGCGTGTCGTGACATGCGACACGCCCGATTTTTGTGCATGGCTTCTTGTAGACTTTCGCCTTGTGTGTATTTGCACGCACGTATAACTGAAGAACGATTTTATCCATCCACTATTTTGTAAGAAACCACATTAATGGCAGAGAACAATAACGAAGTCGCCAAGGTCGCCATCAACGACATCGGCACCGAAGAGGACTTCATCAAGGCAGTCGATTCCACCATCAAGAACTTCGATGATGGTGATCTGGTCGAAGGTACCGTCGTCAAGGTCGATCATGACGAGGTCCTGCTCGACATCGGCTACAAGACCGAGGGTGTCATCCCCTCCCGCGAGCTTTCCATCAAGAAGGACGTTGATCCTGACGAAGTCGTCGAGGTCGGCGACACCATTGAGGCCCTTGTCGTCACCAAGGAAGACAAGGAAGGCCGTCTGATTCTGTCCAAGAAGCGTGCACAGTACGAGCGCGCTTGGGGCGACATCGAGAAGATCAAGGAAGCCGATGGCGTTGTCGAAGGCACTGTCATCGAAGCTGTCAAGGGTGGCCTCATCGTCGACATCGGTCTGCGTGGCTTCCTGCCGGCATCTCTCGTCGAGATGCGTCGTGTCCGCGATCTGTCCCCGTACATCGGCCAGAAGATCAAGGCCAAGATCCTCGAGCTCGACAAGAACCGCAACAACGTGGTCCTCTCCCGTCGCCAGTACCTCGAGGAGACCCAGTCCGAAGTGCGCGAGACCTTCCTGTCCCAGCTTAAGAAGGGCCAGATCCGTGAAGGCGTCGTGTCCTCCATCGTCAACTTCGGCGCGTTCGTCGATCTGGGCGGTGTTGACGGCCTGATCCACGTTTCCGAGCTGTCTTGGAAGCACATCGATCACCCGTCCGAGGTCGTCAAGGTCGGAGACAAGGTCACCGTCGAGGTGCTTGACGTTGATCTCGATCGTGAGCGCATCTCCCTGTCCCTCAAGGCCACCCAGGAAGATCCGTGGCAGCGCTTCGCCCGCACCCACGTTCCTGGCCAGATCGTCAAGGGCAAGGTCACCAAGATCGTTCAGTTCGGTGTCTTCATCTCCGTCGAAGACGGCATCGAAGGCCTCGTGCATATCTCCGAGCTGGCCAACCGCCACGTGGAGAACCCGGAGACCGTCGTCAAGCCGGGCGAGGAAGTCTTCGTCAAGGTGATTGACGTCGATCTCGACCGTCGCCGCATCTCCCTGTCCCTCAAGCAGGCCAACGACTCCGTTGATCCGGCTTCCGAGGACTTCGATCCGGCTCTGTACGGCATGCCGGCAGAGTACGACGAGCAGGGCAACTACAAGTATCCGGAAGGCTTCGACCCGGCAACCAACGAGTGGATCGCTGGTTACGAGAAGCAGCGTGAGGAGTGGGAGTCCCAGTACGCCACCGCTCACGATCTGTGGGAGCAGCACAAGGAATTCGTTGCCAAGGAACTCGAGAACGCCGAGGCTTCCGCAGCCGAAGACGGCCAGGCTCCGAAGGAAGAGAAGGTCGAAGAGGTGTCCAACTACTCCTCCGACAACACCTCCAACGGCACCCTCGCCGATTCCGACCAGCTCGCCGCTCTGCGCGACCAGCTGCTCGGCAAGTGAGTTTCGACGAATCAAAATAAACTGATTCGCGTAAACCGCTGATAAATGGCCCCGCACCTGATGGTGTGGGGCCATTTGCGTATGTTGCGAGTCCTCAAACATTACAATGGCGGTTGTGATGATTCGAATTGGGTTGACCGGAGGCATCGCCGCCGGCAAAAGCACCGTCGCTACGCATCTGCGTGAACTGGACGCGACGCTTGTCGATTATGATGTGCTCGCCCGAAAAGTCGTGGAACCCGGAAGCGTGGGCCTGCAACGAATCGTGGAACATTTCGGGCCGGATGCGATGAACGCGCAAGGTGGTCTTAATCGGCGATGGATGTCCGAACACGTCTTCTCCGATCCGAATGCCGAATCCGAACGTAGAATCCTTGACGATATCGAACATCCGTTGATCTACGATCTTGCATTGTCGGAGGAACGGCAGGCGGTCGAAAAGAATCCGGATGCCGTGGTCGTACATGATATTCCGCTTTTGGCGGAAGTAATCGATGACATACCCATGCGTTTCGACCATATCGTAACAGTCGAAGCACCGGAACAGACGCGTGTGGAACGTATGATGCGCACCCGTGGCATGAGTGAGGCACAGGCGAAGGCGCGTATCGCGCATCAGCCCACGCGTGCGGCACGAGAATCCATAGCCGATGCGGTGATTGACTCATCCCAGGATGTAGAACACATGTTCGACTGTGTTGATAGGCTGATGGAACAGTGGCGTAAGGAAGCGAGACGGAACCATGGGATTCAACATTGAACGAGTGAACAAGCCGTTTGTGGTCAAATCTCCATATAAGCCTTCAGGCGACCAGCCGAAGGCCATCGAGGAGCTGGCCACGCGCATCGAGAATGGCGAGAACGACGTGGTGCTCATGGGCGCCACCGGCACCGGCAAAACCGCCACTACAGCGTGGCTGATCGAACGTCTGCAGCGACCGACGCTTATCATCGAGCCGAACAAGACGCTCGCCGCGCAGTTGTGCGCCGAATTCCGCGAACTCATGCCGGACAATGCGGTGAGCTACTTCGTTTCCTACTACGACTACTACCAGCCGGAAGCGTACATTCCCCAGACCGACACCTACATCGAGAAGGATTCCAACATCAACGACGATGTGGAGCGATTGCGCCACGCCGCCACCGCGAACCTTCTGACCCGTCGCGATTGCGTGGTCGTGGCCACCGTCTCCTGCATCTACGGTTTGGGAACGCCGGAAGAATACGCTGGCCGTATGCTGTTCCTCCAGGAAGGCCAGCAGATCGACCGTGACGATTTACTGCGCAAATTCGTGGACATGCAATACAAGCGCAACGACATCGCCTTCACGCGAGGCACATTCCGCGTGCGCGGCGACACCGTTGAGATCATCCCCGTATACGAGGAACTGGCCATCCGCATCGAATTCTTCGGCGACGAAATCGACCGCATCTCCACGCTGCATCCGCTGACCGGCGACGTGATCGCGCACGAATCGCAGGTGCACATCTTCCCGGCCTCGCATTACGTTGCCGGACCGGAACGTATGGAACGGGCGCTCAAAACCATCCAACAGGAACTTGACGAGCGTACCGCCGAATTGCATAAGCAAGGCAAGGAACTTGAAGCGCAGCGTCTCACCATGCGCACCACATACGATCTGGAAATGCTCTCGCAGGTCGGCACATGCTCCGGCGTGGAGAACTATTCGCGGCATTTCGACGGACGCGCGCCGGGCACGCCTCCGCACACGCTGCTTGACTTTTTCCCCGATGATTTCCTGCTCGTCATCGACGAATCACATGTCACCGTGCCGCAGATCGGTGCCATGTACGAAGGCGACGCGAGCCGCAAACGCACGCTGGTCGAACACGGTTTCCGCCTGCCGTCGGCAATGGACAATCGACCGCTCAAATGGCCGGAGTTCCAGGAACGCGTCGGTCAGACGGTGTACCTGTCGGCAACGCCCGGCGATTACGAACTCGGTTTGAGCGACGGCGTGGTCGAACAGATCATACGTCCGACCGGACTAGTCGATCCGCAGATCGACGTGCGGCCGGTGGAAGGGCAGATCGATGACCTGCTTGCCGAAATCAAAGACCGCGTGGCAAGGAACGAACGTGCGCTGGTCACCACGCTCACTAAGAAAATGGCCGAGGATCTGACCGACTATCTGCTGGAACGCGGCATCAAAGTCGAATATCTGCATTCCGATGTGGACACCTTGCGTCGTGTCGAACTGCTGCGTGAACTGCGTGAAGGCAAGATCGACGTCATCGTCGGCATCAACCTGCTACGAGAGGGCCTCGATCTGCCGGAAGTGTCATTGGTCGCAATCCTCGACGCGGATAAGGAAGGCTTCCTGCGTTCCTACCGTTCGCTCATCCAGACCATCGGCCGTGCGGCGCGAAACGTGTCCGGCACCGTCGTCATGTATGCGGACGACATCACCGAAGCCATGCGCAAGGCCATCGACGAGACCAACCGCCGCCGTGACATCCAGATCGCCTACAATAAGGAACATGGCATCGATCCGAAGCCGCTCATCAAGAAGATCTCCGATGTCAACGACATGCTCGCCAAGGAGGACGTCGACACCCAGACATTGCTCGGTACCGGATACCGAAACGCGGACAAAGCCGGCAATTCGCATCTCGGCGTGCCACATACCAGCAAGGAGGAATCCGGCAGGCGGCACGAGGAGATTCTCAAGGCCGGATTGCCCGCACAGGATCTAGCTGATCTCATTCGACAACTGTCCGAGCAGATGCATACCGCCGCAGAACAACTGCAATTCGAGCTTGCGGCTCGTCTGCGTGACGAGATCCGTGACCTGAAAAAGGAACTTCGGCAGATGACGGAGGCGAGCAAATAGTTCTCGACCGGTCATACGGCATCCGTACCATAGTGGATTATGGCTGAAACACCACTTGTTTTTGAAATCGCCACGTTTGCGGTGCTTGCCGTCTTCTTCGTGGTGGACCTGTTCATCATCGGGCGCAAGCCGCATGTGCCCTCCACCAAGGAATGCGTGCAGCATATCGCGTTCTTCGTGGTCATGGCGTTGATCTTCGGCGGACTCATGTGGTTCTTCGCCGGCTCGAAGCCTGCCATCGAGTTCTACTCAGGTTGGCTGACCGAATATTCGCTGAGCATAGACAACCTGTTCGTGTTTGTCATTATCATGTCGAATTTCGCGGTGCCGAAGGAACTACAGAAATTCGTGCTGTCAGTCGGCATCACCGTCGCGCTCGTACTGCGAGGCATGTTCATTTTGGTGGGCGCTGCCATCATCTCGCGCTTCACTTGGGTGTTCTTCCTATTCGGCGCGTTCCTCATCGTCACGGCCATCAAACTCGTCGCCGGGGGAGACGAGGACGAGGAATACCATGAGAACGCGTTGATTCACGCACTGCGCAAGGTCATCAAGATCACTGATGAATACGACGGCGAAAAGCTGCGTACTATCAAGAACGGTGTGAAGCATTGGACCCCGATGCTCATCGTGTTCCTGACCATCGGCACCACCGACGTGATGTTCGCTTTCGATTCGATCCCCGCCATTTTCGGCCTGACCAAAGATCCGTTCATCGTGTTCACGTCCAACGTGTTCGCATTGCTCGGTCTGCAGCAGCTGTACTTCCTGCTCGGAGAGCTGCTTGACAAGCTCGTCTATCTTCCGCTGGGCCTGTCCGTGGTGCTGGGCTTCATCGGCGTCAAACTCATCATGGAGGCCCTGCATGGCAATTCGCTGCCGTTCCTCAATGGCGGCCAGCCGATTTCCTGGGTTCCGGAAGTGCCCACATGGCTGTCGCTTGTCGTGATCGTTCTTGCGATCGGCGGTTCCGCTTTGGCAAGTGTTATTAAGATGCGCACCATGAAAGCGAACGAAAAGTGACAGTCCGGCAAACGTTGGGAGAATAGAGCTTTTCTATTCTCCTACGAAATTGTGAGCGCTCACAACACACCTAGTTCTGAGGTGGAAGTGGGCGCTTTTTGCTAGTAAGCTATGCCATTGGAAACAGGGTCGTCAGATCCAAAATCAATATCAACAAGAATAGGCAGGCATTCATGCGTAAAGCCAAGATCGTAGATACCATCGGTCCCGCTACCGAGTCCCTGGAAGGCATCACCAGCCTTGTCGAAGCAGGTATGGACGTCGCTCGTCTGAACCGCTCCCACGGCACTCCGGAAGACCACCTCAAGGTCTACAACAACCTCCGTGCCGCCGCCAAGGCCACTGGCCGCAACGTCGCAGCCCTGGTTGACCTGCAGGGTCCGAAGATCCGCTGCGGTTGGTTCAAGAAGAACGCCGACGGCGAGGACAAGGTCCAGCTGACCGAAGGCCAGGAGTTCGTCATCACCACTGATGACATCGAAGGCGACGAGCACATCACCTCCACCACCTTCAAGGGTCTCCCGGGCGACTGCCATGCAGGCGATCCGATCCTCATCGACGACGGCAAGGTCCGCCTCGAGGTCACCAAGGTCGAAGGCAACAACGTGTACACCAAGGTTGTCGTTGCCGGACCGGTCTCCAGCCACAAGGGCATCAACCTTCCGGGCGTCGCCGTGTCTCTGCCGGCTCTGACCGAGAAGGACGAAGAGGATCTGCGCTGGGCCATCCGCACCGGCGCCGACATCATTGCCATGTCCTTCGTGCGCTTCGCCACCGACATCGATCGCGCCCATGAGATCATGGACGAGGAAGGCCGCCGTATCCCGGTCGTCGCCAAGATCGAGAAGCCGCAGGCCCTCGAGAACCTCGAGGAGATCGTCAAGGCGTTCGACGGCATCATGGTCGCACGTGGCGATATGGCCGTCGAGTGCCCGCTGGAAGAGGTCCCGCTGGCCACCAAGCGCTGCATCGAGCTGGCTCGTCAGTACGCCAAGCCGGTCATCGTGGCCACCGAAGTCCTCGGCTCCATGGTCAGCTCCCCGGTCCCGACCCGTGCAGAGGCATCCGACTGCGCCAACGCCGTCCTCGACGGTGCCGACGCCACCATGACCTCCAACGAGACCGCCGTCGGCAAGTACCCGGCAGTCACCGTGAACACCATGAGCCGCATCTCCACCTTCGCCACCGAGCATGGTTTCGACCGCATCCCGGAGCTGAAGAACCTGGATATGTCCTCCACCGGTGCCGTCTCTTCCGCCGCCGTCGACCTGGCCGACAAGCTCAACGCCAAGGCCATCGTCGCCTACACCCAGACCGGTTCCACCGTGCACCGCGTGTCCCGTGAACGTCCGGCCACCCCGATCTACGGCATCACCAACAATGAGCACACCTTCCACTGGCTGGCCCTGTCTTGGGGCACCGAGTCCTTCCTGGTCGACGAGGATTACCATGACAAGTCCCGCAAGGACCTCATGGTTTTCACCGACAAGGTCCTCAAGGACGCCGGCAAGGTCTCCGATGGCGACAAGATCGTCGTGCTGAGCTCCGCCCAGGGCGAACACCAGCCGGGTCGCACCGATTCCATCTACGTCCACACCGTTGGTGCCTGCGACTGAGATTTGAATCGTCGCGTTAAACGCTGATTCCATAATCCTCCCATTGGTTCCCGATGGGAGGATTATTGTTTTTACGCGATGTCCCCGAATGATGACAACGCCGAGATTTGGCGCAAATCGCAATCATGTGGTATTCTTCCAGAGTTGCGTGCAAGCCCTCGTATCCCAATTGGTAGAGGAAGCAGCCTCAAAATCTGCGCAGTGTGGGTTCGAGTCCCACCGAGGGCACGTAAGAAATCAATATCAATCCAGGCCCGGGTTGGGGCATGTTAGGCCGGCTTTGGGTGTGACAGTGGAAAGAGACCGACATGGCTGCAGAGAAGACCACGGAACCGGACGAAGTACTCACTGATGAGGAGCTCCAAGCTGCTGCGGCTCCCGAGCCGGATTCTGCCAATAATAACGAGGCACACAAGCGCACCGTCGTCGTTGCCGAAGACGAATCCGTGAACCGCATGGATTTGGTCGCCATGCTTGAGGATAACGGCTATGAGGTCGTCGGAGAGGCCGCCAACGGTGAGGAAGCCGTTGAACTGACCCGTAAGTTCCGCCCGAGCGTGGTGTGCATGGATGTCAAGATGCCTCGCATGGATGGCATCGAGGCCGCTGGCATCATCTGTGATGAGAACATCGCTCCGGTCGTCATGCTGACGGCATTCTCCCAGTCTGATTTGGTCAAAAAGGCCACGGGCGCTGGCGCCATGGCGTATGTCACCAAGCCGTATGAGGAATCCAAGCTGCTGCCGGCTTTGGAAGTCGCCATGGGCCGTTTCGCCGAAATCAACGATCTGCTTGACAATGTCGAACGTAGCGAGTCCAAACTGCAGGAAACCGAGGAACAGCTGAAGAAGGCCGAAGAGCAGCTGAAGAAGGCCGAAGAAACGCTGGAGGAGCGCAAGCTCGTCGACCGCGCCAAGGGCCTGCTGATGGACAAGGCGGACTTCTCCGAACAGGGCGCTTTCCGTTGGATTCAGAAGACCTCCATGGACCAGCGCATTCCGAAGAAGCGTCTGGCCATGGCCATCATCGCCAAGTATGGCGAACAGAAGTCGGAAGCAGAGGATGAGCGCTAACACACCAACTGTGGAAGGCACTTCACGCGGAACGCTATTGGTCGTTGACGGCCATTCTTTGGCGTTCCGCGCTTTTTTTGCCTTACCCGTAGAGAATTTCAGTACATCATCAGGTCAGGCCACCAACGCGGTCTGGGGATTCGCCACCATGCTTTCGCAGGTGATCGATGCCGAACATCCAGACCATCTTGCCGTCGCATTCGATGTGAAGGGCGGCACGTTCCGCAACCAGATGCTGCCGCAGTACAAAGGAACTCGCGACGCGGCCCCCGAGGAACTGCTCAGCCAGCTGCCATTAATCCAGCAGATGCTGACGGCCTTGGGCGTCACATACATCGAAAAACCCGGTTACGAAGGTGACGATGTGATCGGCACGCTCGCCAGCATGGGCGACCAGGCAGGCTACCGCACATTGGTGCTGTCCGGCGACCGTGATGCTTTCCAGCTGATCAACGACAACATCACCGTGCTGTATCCCGGCCACCATTTCAAAGACCTCAAACATATGACCCCGGATGCCGTGCAGGAGAAATATCATGTCTCTCCCGCGCAATACCCGGATCTGGCCGCCTTGCGCGGAGAAACCGCTGACAACATCCCCGGCGTTCCCGGAGTCGGCGACGGATTCGCGGCCAAATGGATCAACCAGTACGGCGGACTTGAGCAGATCATCGAACACGCCGACGAGATCAGCGGCAAAAAAGGCGAAGCCCTGCGCGAAAACATCGAACAGGTCAAACTGAACCGTTCCGTGAACGCTTTGGTTCGTGACCTTGATCTTGGCGTGTCGGTATCCGACCTGACATTTGGACAAGTCGACGCTGGTCAACTCGACGATCTATTCACCAAGCTCGAATTCGGTGTTCGGACCAAGAATCGCGTGCTCAAAACGTTCAATGCGGACAAACCATCCGGGGACGTGCACGAATCCAGCAAGCTCGGGCTGCCACATGTCGAAGACGTCAACGATCCGCATGTGGTGGAGACATGGGTCCAAAACCATTTCCCCGTGGTGCAGGAACATCTGCACGAACGCCATGAACGCTCCTCCAACGACATTCCGGAATTCGGCTTCGAAATCGATTCTTCGACCCGCTGCACGGACAAGGTGAAACAGTCCTGGACGCTTTACGCCGAAGGCACGAGCAAACCCGGAGAAGCCTCTCTTTCGGCATTGATGATCGCCGTGCACGGCGAAGCCATTCGCATCGACGTATTCAGTCCGGATATGGTGCAATGCCTGCAAAGGCTGTTCGACCGCTATCACCATTCCATGGTCGTGCACGGTTACAAAGAACATGCGCATCTGCTGGGCAGCATCGGCGTGGAACTTCCGGAACCATTGTTCGACACCAAGCTCGCCGGATATCTTGCCCATCCGGATTTCCACGCGGACACGCTGGAACAGGCTGCGGCCCATTTCCTTGATCTGCACATCGAAGCACAAGCCGAAGCCGCGACACAGGGAACCTTGGACTTCGACGAGCCTGAGGAAACCGATTCCAAGAACGACGAGCTGATACTCACCCGCACCGCAATCGTGGGGCTTTTGGCCGAATATTTGGCCGGTGTGCTGGATAAGCGCGAACAATTCGGTCTCCTCAAATCCATTGAGCTTCCGGTCTCTCAGGTCCTGCATGGCATGGAACAGGTCGGCGCCCAAGTGGATATGACACGTCTGGTGCAGATGCGCGACCAACTTGCCGCCGACGCTGCCCAGGCACAGGAAACGGCGTGGCAGTTCGCGGGGGAGCAGGTGAACCTGCAAAGCCCCAAACAGCTGCAGAAGATCCTGTTCGAAGACATGGGATTGAAACCGACGAAAAAAACCAAGTCCGGTTCATACACCACCAATGCCGCGGCATTGCAGACCTTGCGTGACCGCTCGTACGATAACGACCGCGCATGCCAGTTCCTTGACGCGTTGCTGATGCATCGTGAAAAGAACAAGCTCAAACAGATCGTGCAGACGTTGATCGACGCCACAAACCGTCATGACGGTCGCATCCACACCACTTTCGAACAGACGGTGGCGGCCACCGGACGATTGAGCTCCGTCGATCCAAACCTGCAGAACATTCCGAACCGGGATCCCGCAGGTCGTGAGATTCGATCCGCGTTCGTGCCGGGAGAGGGCTTCGAATCGTTGCTGAGCTCCGACTACTCGCAGGTCGAACTGCGCATCATGGCCGACCTTTCCGGTGATGAGGCGTTGATAGAGGCCTTCCGCTCCGGCAAGGACTTCCATAAGTATGTGGCCAGCTTGGTCTACGGCATTCCCGTTGACGACATCACGTCCGATCAGCGTAGCCACGTCAAGGCGATGAGCTATGGACTTGCCTACGGTCTGAGCACGTATGGACTTGCCCAGCAGCTCAAGATCAAGCCCAAAGAAGCCGAAACGCTGAAAAACCAGTATTTCGCCACTTTTGGCAAAGTCCATGAATACCTTGAATCGCTTGTCTCGTCCGCACGCGAAAAAGGATATACCGAAACCATTTTCGGAAGGCGCAGGTATTTTCCCGGTCTCAAATCGCCGAACCGTGCCGTGAGGGACGCGGCCGAACGCGCCGCGTTGAACGCGCCTATCCAAGGCTCGGCGGCGGACATCATGAAAATCGCCATGATTCGTGCGTATGACGCACTGCAGGAAGCGAACCTTGGAAGTCGCCTCATACTGCAGATTCATGATGAACTTGTGGTGGAGATCGCGCCCGGTGAGGAGAAGCAGGCCACCGCGCTGGTGAAGGATGCCATGGAGCATGCCGTCACCATGGCCGTTCCGTTGGACGTATCGACGGGCATCGGTTCCGATTGGCAATTGGCGGCCCACTGATCCGTTCCCGTCGGATAATCGAAGGCTGATTAAAAAAGAAAGAAGGAAGATTGTGGCAACGTTGAAGCAGGTCGTGGATGTGCTTGAAACGCTGTATCCGCTGCGATACGCGGAACAATGGGATGAGCCGGGACTCATCGTGGGAGACCTTCGCCACGACGTGCGCAACATCGCGTTCGCGGCGGACCCATCCATGGCGGTGATCGACCAGGCTATCGCCGGAGGCATCGACCTGCTGATCTGCCACCATCCGCTGTTCTTCCGTTCCGTGCATGCGGTCTCCGGACTAGGATTCCGTGGTGAGATCGTCCGGAAGCTCAACCTCGCCGGTTGCGCGCTGTGGGTTGGGCACACCAATGCCGATGCCTCCTACCGAGGAGTCGGCATGGCCGCCGCCGACGCGTTCGGCCTGATCGAACAGCGTCCGCTGGTACCCATCGAAGATCCGAAAGCCGAACATCCGGTCGGATTGGGCCGTGTCGGCCGGTTGCAGGAGCCGATCGCATTGCGTGATTTCGCCCGTCGTGTGGCCGACGCGCTGCCATACACCGAACTTGGCGTGCAGGTGTGCGGCGACCTTGACGCGACGATCGGCACGGTGGCGGTATTGCCGGGCTCGGGCGATTCCCTGTTCGATGAAGTGCGTGCCGCAGGCGTCGATGTGTATGTGACCAGCGATCTGCGCCATCATCCGGTGACCGATGCCATCGAGCAGGCGCGCTATGAGGCGTCCATGCGTGCCGCGGATATCGAACTCGGCCGAGGCGACGCCACTGTTCGTCCGATGTTCGTCAACACGCCACACAGCGCCATCGAATCCATATGGTTCCAATACGCCATGGGCGATGTGCCTCGTGCCGTATCTGAGGCGACCGGAGACATCCCCACCGTCCGCTGGATTTCCATGAACACCGATCCCTGGAATCTGGTACTGCCGTCCTGCGGGCAGGAACGCTGAACGACGATGTCCGATACGACCAGCATGGATATGTCGCTGAACGAATCCAGCGATGGCGTGGACATGACCAGACCGGCCACAGTACTCAGCAGGGAGCACGTGTATCAAGGCGCGATTTTCGGCGTGGAGGACATGCGTATCGCGTTGCAGACACGAGACGGCGGACAAACCGTGATCCGCAGACAGGTGATGCGGCACGCGCCCTGTGTGGTCATGCTGGTGCATGACTGCGCGCAGGATTTGTACTTGGTCGAACGAGAATACCGTGTCGGCTGCGACGCCTTCGCCTACGGTCTGCCGGCAGGACTCATCGATGACGGGGAAGACGTCGATGCGGCCGCATTGCGTGAGCTGCGCGAAGAGACCGGCGTCGAGCCAATCGACGAAAACAGTTGCGATATCGACCATGTCGGGCAATTCTATTCATCCGAGGGCATGACCGACGAACTGGCCAACATCATGGTGATGCACCTGCGCCACTGGCAGGCCGTCGAACGGCATTTCGACGCCGACGAGCATGTCGAATCTGCTTGGATCCCGTGGAAGCAGCTACGAGACACGCACATCACGGCCTCCAATTCGGAGATCGCCATTTTGCATGAGCAAATTCGCAGAATGCGGCAACAATAGCGGCCTGCAGGTTTCGAATTGTAAAAACAATCGCCGGAATAAACGAAATAACGAATTCAACTCGCAAAACGTGCGATACTTGAATTATGCAAATCAGACCTGGATCGATGTATCCACTCGGTGCGAGCTACGACGGCGCCGGCGTGAATTTCGCCCTCTTCTCTCAAGTGGCCCAGAAAGTCGAGCTTTGTCTTTTCGATGAGGAAGACCGTGAGACCCGAGTGGAAATGACGGAGCAGAACTCCTACGTATGGCATAATTATCTGCCGGGAATACAACCCGGGCAACGGTACGGCTATCGTGTGTACGGTCCGTATGATCCAGCAAAGGGCCTGCGGTGCAACCCGAACAAGTTGCTGCTCGACCCGTACGCAAAAGCCATCGAGGGAAACATCGACGGTGACGAAAGCCTCTATTCGTATTGGTTCAAAAGCCCTGAGGACGTAACCAGCATGAATACGCTGGATTCCGCGCCGCATACCATGAAATCGGCCGTGGTCAATCCGTATTTCGACTGGGGCAACGACCAACATCCGAACATCTCCTACCATGATTCGGTAATCTACGAAGCCCATGTGCGTGGCATGACCAATCTCAACCTGGACGTGCCGCCGGACATCCGTGGAACCTACGCGGGCCTCGCATATCCATCGGTCATCGAATATCTGAGGAAGCTCGGCGTCACCGCCATCGAACTTATGCCGATCCACCAGTTCGTCAACGACAGCTTCCTGCAGGAAAAAGGCCTGAGCAACTACTGGGGCTACAACACCATCGGCTTCTTCGCGCCTCATAACGCGTACTCAAGCTCCGGACAACGCGGCGAGCAGGTCAACGAATTCAAATCCATGGTCAAGGCCTACCATCGCGCCGGCATGGAAGTGATCCTCGACGTGGTGTACAACCACACCGCCGAAGGCAACAACCTCGGCCCGACCCTAAGCTTCAAAGGCATCGACAACGGTGCCTACTACCGTCTGGTCGACAACGACCGACGCCACTACTTCGACACGACCGGCACCGGCAACTCCCTGCTGATGCGCTCGCCGCACGCGCTGCAGCTCATCACGGACAGCCTGCGCTACTGGGTCACCGAAATGCATGTCGATGGTTTCCGATTCGATCTTGCGGCCACGCTGGCCCGCCAATTCCAGGAAGTCGACAAGCTGTCCGCCTTCTTCGACATCGTCGAACAGGATCCGGTCATCTCCCGTGTCAAGCTCATCGCCGAACCTTGGGATTTGGGTTCCGGCGGCTATCAGGTGGGCGGCTTCCCGTCCAGCTGGTCCGAATGGAACGGCCGCTACCGTGATTGCGTGCGTGACTTCTGGCGTTCGCAACCATCGACGCTACCGGAATTCGCCAGCCGTCTGATGGGCAGCTCCGACCTATATCAGATGAACGGCCGCCGTCCGGTGGCTTCCGTGAACTTCATCACCGCACATGATGGCTTCACCATGAACGATTTGGTGAGCTACAACGAGAAGCATAACGACGCCAACGGCGAAGGCAATAGGGATGGCGAAAGCAACAACCGTTCCTGGAACTGCGGTGTCGAAGGCCCGACCACCATCAAGGACGTCAACGACCTGCGGCAACAGCAGATGCGCAACATGTTCGCGACGCTGCTGTGCAGTCAGGGCATTCCGATGATCTGCGGCGGCGATGAGGTGGCACGCACGCAACAGGGCAACAACAATGCCTATTGCCAGGACAACGCCATTTCATGGACTAATTGGGATCTTGACGATAGTCAGAAGGATCTGCTTGAGTTCGTTTCGAAGCTGATTCATCTGCGACTCGAGCACCCGGTGCTCCACCGGCGTCGTTTCTTCACCGGCCGCGAGCCAGGAGACCCGGACGATAAGATTCCGCAGGTCGAATGGATGGACCACACCGGTTCCATCATGGACATGGAAGATTGGTCCAACACCCACGCGTTCTCGGTGATGATCTATCTGAACGGTTCCGATATTCCGGAAGCCGACTGGTATGGCAACCAGATGGTGGACAATAACTTCATCCTGATTTTCAACGCGCATTACGAGCCGATTATGTTCACCTTGCCGGACGAGCGGTATGGCAAGAAATGGCGTCTGGTCGTCGACACGCATAATCCGAAGGGTCCGGAACTCAACTATGAGGCCGGCTTCGCGATCACGGCGCAGTCGAGAAGCTTCCTGTTGCTGATGAGCGATAGAAAGCCCACCACAAAGAACTACGATTTCTGATAGCCATGAGAACAGGCGAGGTGCCATCCGTACGGGTGACACCTCGCCGTATTGTTTGTGGACTGTGCTCGTGAACCGTTACGAGAATTAGACTTCCGACGAGAGTCGGGAAACGGTTCCAGGAACGGTTTCGCTGACCTCCGCAAGATCCTCGACGGATTCTGGCCGCTTGGTTTGCGCCAGAATAAGCTGCGTCTGCACACGATCGGATTCGATGGCCGCAATCTGCCGTGAAAAGATGATGAACCAGCCCAGAAACATCATGCCGGCAAGAGCCTCGACGTTCGTCAACGTGTTACGCCCCGCCAACCACTGGAACCCGGCAAGAGCCCCGATCACGATAGCTAGGTCTGAAATCACATATACTACTTTTGAAAGCTGCGGGGCCAGCCAAGGCAGCGCGATCATCAGCACGCTCATCAGGCAGGGAAGACCGCGGGCGAATACGTTGTGCAGAATCGGATGCGGCGTGTAACGGAACATGCCGATGCCGATGAAGGCGATGCCTGCGAGCGTCAGCATGGTCGATAGCAGAAGAATCCGCGCCTTGAAGTGTTTGGGAGCTTCTTTTTCATCGTTTGCAGACAGATACTGCATCTGCAGACGGTGCGTGGTGATGAGCTCCGAAATCGCGAAATAGCTGATGATGACGATGCAGACGCCGGCCAACATCAATGTCGAATTGAACATACGAGCAGCAAAAGTGGTTCGATCGCCCAATTGGGAGAAATTGTTGTTGTACCAGTATGGATCATCGGACGTCAATCCTGCGATGCTGACACCGGAAACCACGAAGAACGGCAACAAGGATGCGATGGTCTTGGCATTCATGAGTTCCGCCTGTACGAACGTGACATAGCCTACGACCCCCGAGATCGCGGCGCAGAGTGCAGTCAGATAGCCTTTTAACGTGCGCAACCCCATCATGTTGCTGGCAATGGAAAGCAGCATGAACGCCGTGACGAAAATGGTCGACGCGTAGACCACGGACAAAGCGAGTATCTCGAAGATACGGCGAATAGGAATGGTCCAGCCATGTTTCAACGTCATCGACCTGGAGTTGCACGCATACCCCAAGGTGAACGAGATGACTCCACATCCCGCGGTGATTCCGGCACACACGGTGAACAGGCGTTGGGTGACACGCCAGATGGCGGGAGCGAATTGCAGATATAGGTCCATGGCGATCCATGCAAGAGTGGCGCATGCCATGAAGGAAATGATGCCTGAAGCCTCGGCTTGCTGATGACGTCCCATGCGCGTTCCCTCCAGTATTTGCCATTCTAGCCTGTCGTTGTCCTACCATACGCTACAATGGAAACTCGTGTTCACCTGCCACGTGCGGGAGTGCATGAACGGGCTGTAGCGCAGTTTGGTAGCGCGTCTGCTTTGGGAGCAGAATGTCGCAGGTTCAAATCCTGTCAGCCCGACCGGAAGCCTTGGAAACATTACGTTTCCAAGGCTTTATTTTTTCTTGGCCGTAGGCTATCGACACGATTCGACACGATGACCGCGCAACCTCCGCGTCTAGACGGTCTTCAACTGTTCAGCGCGCAGCTCGCCAATCGCGTCCGCCACATCGTCCAATCGTTCCGGCCAGAGAGCCGTGTATGTGTTCAGCGTGATGCTGGGTGAGGAGTGGCCGAGCTGCATCTGTAGGGTCTTCACATCCGCGCCTTGAGCAATCGCAAAGCTCGCATAGCTATGCCTCAAACTATGGATGGTCACGCCCTCGTCCTCCATGCCGGCCAGTCGGACGGCCTTTCGCCAGACACGCGTCCGCCACGTGTTCGTCCACAGGTTCCCGCCTCTTGCCGCGCGGAACAGCCAGTCGTCGTCGCCCATGCCCTCCATCTGCCGTTCGATGGACGGTATAAGGAATCTGGGTATGGCGATGCTGCGCGGTTTGCCGTTCTTCGGCGTGCCCAGCACAAGCCTGCCTTTGCCGTCGTCGGTCCAAGTGCGGCGGATGCGCGCCCTGCGTGATTCCACATCCACGTCGCCGCATTTGAGTGCCAGCGTCTCGCCAATGCGGGCACCGGTGTATGCCTGCCAGCGGACGATCAGCCCGTCTACCGGCCGTCCTGCCCGTTCGGCCATGCCGGCCAGCAACTCCACCTCCTCGACGGTAAGGAACACCATGTCGTCATCGGATTGCGTGATGCGCGGCACGGTGACCTTTTCAATGGGGTTCTCTCCGATCCAGCCGTGCTCCAAAGCGAATTCCATGACACCGCCCATGACGACCTTGACGATGTTGCGGATGCTGCGTGGACTCAATGGCTTCGATTCGCGATCGTCCTGCAGTTCGGCGGGATACCCGCCTTCGGTGAGCTGCGTGACCCACTGTTGCAGTTCGTCGCGTTGGATCTCCCTCAGTGTGCGATCGCCCCACTTGGGGTTGATATAAACGCGCAATTCGCGGCGGTATCTGCCCAAAGTGCCCTGTTTGATATCCATCTTGCCGTCCGTCCATTCGGAGGCAACGTCCCGGAAGATGCGTAGTTCCTGCTGCGGGTCGCGGTATTTGCCGCGTCTGATGTCGTCCTCGATGGCCGCTGCGTATTCCTCAGCGTCACGGAGCTTGGCGAAGTTCCGTGATTTCTGGACGCGTTTGCCGTCTCGAAGCGTGTACCAGCGGCATCTCCACCGTGAGCCTTGGCCGTACAGCGCGGACCGCCATTTGCCGGGCACATTGGCTTTCATCGGATCCTTCGCATTGGCCAGCGACTGTTTCGCGGCCCTGCTGGGCGGGTTGCCGTCCTCGTCGTTTTTGAGCCATCTGTCGTCTACGAACGCTCTGGCCATGGTTGTCTCTTTCCGAGGATCCGCGCTACACTGTGCGTGGAACCTCATTTTGGTGAAAACGGAAATGCTGATTGTTGGTTCCTTGGGTTCCGTCCGACTGTGTTCGGGCGGGACCCTTTTTTGTTTCCCGTCGCGGTATGTGGACGCTGAGCTTCTTTTATTGCACGCACACGCCGGAATCGTACAACAGCTGCCGATAGTCCGACAGTACTTGGATGGTGACGCCCAATTCCACTGCCATCATCCACGTATTGCCCTCGTACACCGTCTCGGCCATGCCGTAATCCACCGGCGATATCAACGCCAACGCCGTCTCCCTACGGCACCGACGCTCGCATTTGGCCCCGTATCGTGTACCGCAGCCGGGGTCATGGTGTCTGGCGTGGATGAGCTCGTGGCACAATGTGCAGCGGCGCTGGCGCTGGTTGAGCCAGTCGGCCAGCAGGATGAGCCTATGCCGGTCGTCGTACAGGCCGCATATGTCGCGTGGGAGGTCGCGCGATACGATTGACAGTCCCATGGATTCCGCGCTCCGATGAAGGTCCGCGACGGTCTTGTTATCCACATTCCTCTCTTCCGAAAGTATTGTTTTTCGAGAAGTACTTTTTCACTGTTTGTCAAGTTCTATTTGACAGTTGGAGTGTCGTATGTGATGCTCAAATCAGCTCATCTACCAAGTTGTAGAAGGGGTCTCCGGGGTCGCTGCGGCGGCCCTTGCTTTTCATTACCTATGCGGCGAGCTCCTGCGGGGCCCTCTTTGCCAGCTGCGAATACGGGATCACGCTTACTCCGCAGTTTGCGAACGCTTCGGACGCCCCGTCCTGCAGCGGGCCTTCGCGGTCGTCTCCGATGACCACGAGCTTCGCATCGGCGCGTTCCTTGGCCTTGCGCGTGTCCTCCCAACCCCACATGATGTTCCTTACGGCGTCCTTGTCGAACTTGTTCGGAGCCTGGCAGAACCTCGTCGGATGGTTTGCGCTGCGCTGGAAGATGAAGTCGAAGCTGTGTTCGTATCGCGACACCCCGCGGATGCCGACGCTTGCCGTATAGAACACGTTACATCCATCCAGCACGGTGGCTACGTCATCCGCGAAGTATTCCGCAACCCTCCGCTGCGCGGCCTCCATCATGGACCCGACGCCGATGAGGGCCTGCGCGTAACGGTTCATGGCATCGCCGCGTCTTCCATCCGATTCGAGCACTATTTCGTCGTTCTTGATGCCTGCACCGTATTTGCGGGCGATGCGTTCCATGCGCTCGCGCCTCGCCTCTGTGATTGTGACGCCGTTCTGTCGGAACGATTCGAGTGTGTACCCGTCGTCGGTGAACATGATGCGATCACCGGCGGTCTTGGCATAGAAGATCAGGTCATCGTTGGAGTGGTCGAACATCGGGAGCGTTATTTCCTTCCACTCTCCGAGGTCCTTGGCAGAGGACTCGTGCTTGAGCCATTCACCATACTCCTCGATGAGCTCGTCGGGCTTGATGCTCTCGATGCTGTTCATATCAGGCTCTCCTGGAAGACTGGTCTTTTGATCGCGTTGAACTTATCTAATAAGGCTATGGTAGCGTCCACGAATCCATCGGACTCGAGATTGGCCGGATACGCCACCAAATCATCGTCTCCCTCCTTGTATATATGCCAGTGAGTACCCGATATTCGTGTGCCGTCGGGATTGTTGTGCGTTCCGCTGTTGACGCATAGGCGTATCAGCGGAATTCCCAGTTTCGTGATGCGGGCTGATATCTGATGCCTTGCTGCGTTCTTGGTTCCTTGGAAGACGGCGATGGTGAATTTCTCCCCGTCATCGGCTCTCACGTGGAATTCCGCGTTATGCTCGCCGGCCGCCGGCATTCGAAATACATCCTCCACGGCGTTCTTGACGGCCGTGATAAGCCGTTCGGCCTCCTCCTGCGAAAGAGTGAACCTCGGCTTCCTATTCTTCCTCGACATGTCAAATGCTCCTCTCGTTCGCCGTATTCTTGGAACTCGACTCGTCTGTCGTGATTCCATCAGCATCTGCGGCAACCGGCGACGCGTCGTCGGATCTTCTCTCTTCTAGCTGTTTCCTGAGCGTCGCCTTGAGCTTGGTGAAGCGTATTGACATCAGCGTGAACGGGATGGCGAAGACGAGCATGACTGGTCCGAAGAAGCACATGAGAATGGTGAACGCGGTCATCGCGTACATCACCCAGAGAAGGACGTTATATGCCTTGTACTGGATTTCGAGCTGCTTCAAAGTCTTTGGGCGAGGCTGATGTGGCGTGCTGCCTGCAGATGAGGGAGCATAACTCGCCTGTTGCTTGCTTTCGACAGTTGACCTCCGCTGCGGAGCGGTGTTTCTTTTCGTCTTCGGATTGATGGTATATGAGACGCCCTTTGCCACATGGACGGTCTTGCGTCCCCTCGAATTGACTGTGACCGGTCCCATCTTCACGGACGTGCTGACACCTCTTTTACCGATATTCACCCGGACGTTCTTGCCCAGGCTGATCCTGCGATTGACCCTGAAACCCATTGTCATTCCCCTCACTCGTCAGGCGTCTCGGCTTCGAGACGTGCGTTCGAATCCTTGTTCGCGGCCACGTCGTAGTCTTCGGGGTGCGCGGCGATACGGTCGATGAGATCATCGGTGATCTGGTTTTGGCGCTCGCGGGCCTTGTAGGCGCGGGCGGCTTCGCTGCCCAGGGCGCGGGTGTAGATGTCGAGGCTGGTGAGCCCGAATGTGGAGGCGATGTGCTCCACATCTGACGTATTCAACGGCGCCTCATAGCGCATGCGTTTGTACCAGTAGTTATTGCTTAATCCACTGGAATCAAAGAATTCGTCGATTGATATATCGCTGTTTTTTAACAGCTGACGGCATATGTCGATGATTCTCTTGCTGTCTTCGGTGACTTCGTTTTTCGGTCCTCTTGCCATGCTTGAAGTTTATCTAAATAAGTAGATTATGTAAAGAACCTATATAGGTAGACGAATAAAATCACCTAAATAGGTAGATTAAGAATTACCGCAAGGCAATGAACAAAGAAAGGAGCGGCAAGACAGATGAGTGAGACGGAAACCATCGCAAGGAATCTCAGCGGCGAGCTCGCGCGGCATCGCAAGACACAGGCCGCGCTCGCAAAGGAGCTTGGTGTGAGTGAGCAACATATCAGCAAGCGATTGCAGGGTGAGGGTTCATTCACCACCGAGCAACTCGAAAAGACGGCGACGATGCTCGGCATGAGCCTCTACCAGCTCATGATCAAGCTCCTGCAACCAATCGACGGCATCAAACAGATCAAGCCGTGAGCAGCGCTCGCCGACGAATGAATCGAAAGGAGAATCCGAAATGAGCATCAACATTCCGGCCGAGACGTCGGACGAATCCACGAATCCGATTTCCGTTGAGGAATTCGAACGCCTGCACCCGGCGATGCTGGGCGCGATAAGGGAGGTTATCCGCGAGGAACTGGCCGCCTGGGAGGAGCAGCCGGTGTTCGACCATCCGCAGGACATGCTGCTGGGCGGTTCCGAGGATTGGCACCCGCGATTCAAGGTCACCCCGGCGTTCGGTGACGGCAGGTTCCTGCTGACCATTCAACTCGGCACATCGTACGGGTTGAGCTTCCACTGTGATGCGCATGATCTGCTCAACCTCGTGAATCTCGTGTCCGCGCAGGCTCTGAAGGAAAAAACATGATTGCGAATCTGGCTTTCGGACTATGCATCTGCTCACTGGTCGTCATTTCCATCCTGATCGGCATGAGCATCCTGCTCGATGTGTTGCTCTGCGCTGGCGGGGAAGTGGCTGAATTGCTTCTGATGCCGTTCTTCACGGTTGCATGTGGCTTCCTGTTCTTCGGGTGGCCAATGGCTTACGGGCATGGAGGAATTGTAAGGAGCATCATTCTGATGGCCATTACTGCTGTGACCGACATCGTGGCAGTGGTCGAACTGATTTTGTCGGTCATCGATTCCGTCGCAGGAACGAGATCGCGTTCCGCTTCAATCGGGAAAGCCTATGTGCAAGTCGGGTCTCGCGGAAATGCGTCAGCCGATACAAGGTCAGATTCATGCCGCGATCATGCTCCGGCTCCGGCAGGGGCTTCCAAGGCTGACGGTCGATCTTCCCCTGTACGCGGATGCGACGGTACACACGCCTGCCCAGACGCGTTGGCTGGAGCGTCCAGTGGATCACGAGAGCCACGTCATCGGAATCCATCCATACCGCAACCAGAACCGTCTCGCCGGGAGCGACGACATGAACGTTCGAAGGTTCCACGGCGGCGCGGTTGATTCCGTTGTCCTGGACGGTAACGATTGCAGCTTCTCCACCATCAACAGTGAACGACACGTTGAATCCATCGCCGTCCCCGTCGTTGAGAACGCTGAAAAGCCTATCCGGGGTACCACGGCCGTTATGAGGCGTCCACGATTCCAATCCATGCATGAGCATGCCCTGCACGACATTGTCATAGTCAAGGACGAACCATCCTGCCTGCCGCCGGTTGCGGTGCGGCCACCACACGCTCACGACAGCGGATACGACGGCGATGACCGCCGACGCCCAAGTCGCCCAATCACCAATTCCAACGGAAGAAAACATGAGAACGATTCTAAGGAGAATCTGATGAACAACGAAATCCGGAAGTTCGACTTCAGGGGCGCGGCATTGCGCACCTTGACCGATGAGGCGGGGGAGCCCTGGTTCGTCGCCAAGGACGTATGCGCCATCCTCGAAATTAGCAATCCATCCGATGCATTGAAAAGGCTTGACGATGATGAACGGTCTAGGTTCAATCTAGGGCGTCAGGGTGAGACCAATATCGTCAACGAAGCCGGACTGTATGTTCTCGTGCTCGGTTCCCGCAAGCCCGAGGCTCACGAGTTCAAGCGGTGGGTGACGCATGAGGTGCTGCCCCAGATCCGCAAAACCGGCGGCTACATTCCCACCACAGACGCGGATGATGACATGACCATCCTCGCGAAGGCCGTGATGATCGGCCAACGCACCATGGAAGCGCAGAAGCAACGCATCGCCGAACAGCAGACGCGCATCGTGGAACTGGAGCCGAAAGCGCGGTTCGCGGACGCCGTGGCCGCATCCGACGGCACGTGCCTGGTCGGCGAGCTCGCGAAGATGCTCCGGCAGAACGGGATGGACATCGGCCAGAACAGACTGTTCCGTCTTCTTCAGACTGACGGGTATCTCGGCAAGTCCGGTTCGAATCGCAACGTGCCGACACAGCGTGCGATGGACCTCGGCCTGTTCCGCATCAAGGAGACCACCGTCACCCATGCGGATGGGCACACCACGGTCAGCCGCACTCCGAAGGTCACGGGCAAGGGGCAGCGCTACTTCATCGACCGGTACTGGGGTCGCGCTCAGCCGACGTTGGAAGCGGGTGCGTGATGGGAATCCTCAGCATCGAGATTCCCGACGAGAAATGCGCCAAACTGTTCCGCTACGAGGACGGCGACGGCATCGCGGCATATCTTCTAGTGCTCACGGAACACGACATGAAAGCGGTCAAGCCGCGTATCGACGCGCAGCTTGACCACGAGATGGAGATGTCAGTAAATGCGTCCGACGCTCTGTTTGGTGGCGTCGTCGATCGCCCACCACAACGCGTTGGACGGGTTGATGTGGATGGTGTCCGAGCTGGTGCCCTTGACGGATCCGCTGACGGTAACGACCGTACCGTTTCTGGCCGCTTCCATCAGATCCTCCTCAAGGCTCGCTCGATCCTGTCCCTCGGCAAGCTTCACATGAATCGGTTCGCCGGTTCCGGTGCCGAGCGTGAGTCTGTCACTCATAATTCTTCTCCTAACTGTTCGGCCCGCACGTCGCATATGCGGGATGACACCGATTTTAGGAGGGGGCGGGGCGGTTCTCCTAACGCCGCCCGGCATTACACACGCAAAGGAGGCGCGTGATGGAAGACGATACGACGTTCGCTGCGCTCGCTGAGGTCCTGAAACCGATGAACACGACGAAGGACATCGCGGACCGTTGCGGCATCAAGGAGGGCACCTTGGCGTACTGGCGTGGTGCGGGAATCGGCCCGAAGTTCGTGAAGGTCGGACGGACCGTCATGTATCCGAAGGAGCCGATGATCGCCTACTTCAAGGAACACCTCTACCAGAGCACATGTGAATACGAGGGAAAGGAGTCGGCATGAAAACGATTCGCAAGGACTGCGTGCAGGCAGTGTTCGACGAGTTCGAGACCCAGGGCGAACTGGTCCACCCATTCAAGGACGGGGATGTGGAGGCCATGCGGGCGCTCGGCCACATCGTCGGCTACGTCGACCTTGACGTCACCGGAATCGTGGACCTCATCGTCGACACGATCAACAAGGAGCTGTGACATGGGCATCAGACAGGCCGTGAGGCTGAATCCGCCGGCGCCGCCGAAGTCGGGACGCCATGACCCGCATAACGTGCTGCTCGCGTCGAGTGGCTTCTACGTCCGGGTGGACGTGGACGGATTCGCCAGACTCATCGACGGCATCCAGGAGATAACGCTGGCGGAATTCACCGCCGAGGAAAGCAAAGACATCATTCACACACTCATCAACATGATCGGAGGTGCCAGATGAGCATGTTCGCGAATGGCGCGCTGCAGATGCGCGTCCGCAAACACCAGAACGAGACCAGTGACCACCACGCCGAAGTCGAAGTCAGCTTCTTCACTACGGCCGGACGCACCGATTTCACGTTCACGAAGACGGATATCCAATTCATGCGCCGCGAATGCAATCGCATCCTCAAGGAACTGGAGGAAAACAAATGACCGACAACGACTACCGGCTCGAAGGCAGACCCGAATCCCAGAAGCGGAAGGAAGGGCGTCCGAACTACGCCTTGCGCCGCATGAAATTCGCGATTGCGGTCATCGGCCTGGTCGTGAGCGTGACGCTCATGCTCACCTGGCGTGATTCGGGGAACATGACCGGCGCGCTGCTGGTCGAGGGCGTGTATCTCGCCACCGCGTTGTGGCTGGTGGTGCGGTTCGCGTCCAGGGACGACGACTGAGGGGAGTGACCGATGAGGGAGATTCTGCCGCATTGGCATTTCAGTCCGAACTCTCCGGTCAAGGACGTCGACGAGAAGAGGATGACGCGTGGCGACAGGGCCGTGGCGGAGGCGTGCCGTCGGGCGATGGAGAGCGAGGCGTGGAAGGAGCTGGTGATCCTCGAATCGTTGGGCGTGCGTTTCAACGAACTGGTGGGCCGGTTCGTGTCCGAGGTGGCGTCTCCGGTGTTGGAGGTGATGCCTGGTGACAGTTTCCATCAGGGAGCGGCAGCGCAGTTGACGCACATGGTGAAGACCAGGGATGGTGGCGAGACCATCCGCATCATCAAGACTCTCGCCGTGAAAGGTAGGTTCTAATGGCTGGTGAAACGATTATTGCCGTGGTGGGCAACCTCACGGCTGATCCGGAGATTCGTACCACTGGCAGTGGCGCATCCGTTGCCAGCTTCACGATTGCCTCCACCCCGCGCACCTGGAACCGTAACACGAACCAGTTCGAAGACGGTCAGGCTTTGTTCATGCGCTGTTCCGCGTGGCGCGACATGGCCGAACATTGCGCGCAAAGCCTGGCAAAAGGCATGCGTGTGATTGCGCAGGGCCGACTTCAGCAGCGGTCCTATCAGGCGCAGGACGGCTCCCAGCGAACCGTATTCGAATTGCAGGTGGATGAGATCGGCCCTTCCTTGCGGTATGCGACGGCGCAGGTGGCCAAGGTCCAGTCGGGCACGGCGGGCGCGTACGGCAATCCGCACGCCGCGCCGCCGTCGACGGACGCGCGGGCGCAGGCTTCCGTATACCAGGGCGGCGCTTCCGTGCCGCAGGCTCCGGCGGACGATCCGTGGGGACAGCCGCGGGATTCCGGCTCGTTTGGCTCGTTCGGCGCTCAGGAACCAGAGGAACCGAGCTTCTGATGCTGACTGGGAGGCAATTCGAAATCCTGCGGTGGATGTCCGACGGGAAAGATCATGTTCCCGCCGACCTGCGCGAGATGAACGTGTGCAGGAGGCTTGAATCCCGCGGACTCCTGGAGGAAGGCGCACCCAGGCGGGACTGGCAGCGTGCCTACGTGATCACCAAGGCCGGCAAGGAGGCCGTAAGAAGACATTCAGGGAAAGGAAAGGAATCATGAGCATCCAAGCGTTGACATGGGTTATCTACGGTGTAGCGCCGGACATCAAGCACGCGGATTTCCGCACGCTTCTTGTGCTGGCCGACCATGCCGACCCTCAAGGCATGGGAGCATATCCGAGCAGGAGCACGATCAGTCGGTTGACCGGATACAGCATGCGTACGGTCTCCTACGCGTTGAAGAGTCTCGAATCCTCCGGACTGATCAGCAGGGGAGACCAGCGCATCGTGTCCGGCCTCGGCGGATACAAGCCGACCGTCTGGAACCTCAACATGAGCAGGGGTGCAAAAACTGCACCTCTCAAAAACGCCGAAACACCAGTGCAACACGACTGCACACCAGCAGTGCAAACAGACTGCACACCAGCAGTGCAAGCAGGGGTGCAAAAAACACGGACAGGTGTGCAAACAGGTGTGCAACATGATTGCACAAGAACCATATCTAAGGAAGAACCATATATAGAACCTAGAGAGAGTAACGCGCGCGCGAGAAAACAAATCCCAATACCATCCGACTGGAAACCCACCGAAGAACACCAGGCGCTCGCCGACAGGCTCGGCATCGACTGCGACGTCGAAGCGGGGAAGTTCAAGGACAGGGCACTCGACACCGGCGCCCGCTCGGCAGACTGGAACGCGAAATTTCGCAACTGGCTCGTCAAAGGCAAGGAACGTGGATTCGCCACCCCAAAGGATTCCGGCGCTCGCCGGTATACGTGGGGCAGCGAAGAGGTGAAACGGGTTCTCGGCCCGCTCTCCTGCGAGGGCACGGACACGTACATGGAGCTCGCGTGCAAGGTCGCGGACCTGCTCAATCAGGGCGTGGACCCGGACATGCTGCGCCGTCAGCTCGCGAACATGCCCGGCGACGTATTGGCCGAACAACTATTCGAACAGGAGGCGGCGGCATGAACGCCATGACCATCGCACACATGGCCGGCATCCTCACCTCGGCCATCCAAGCCGCCGACCGATTGGAACTCGACGCGCTCAAAGGCCCAGCGCTCGCCGATATGGACCTTGACCGCATCCGCGATATCAAACGCGACTGCTCGACCTGCATCAACCTGCTCGACCAGCTCGGAAGGGAACGACGATGAGCGACCGGCAATTCCAGGGATCGAAACGCATCGCCTTGCAACGTCAGGGTTGGCATTGCATGCGTTGCGGACGCAACCTGCACGACCCGAGTGTCTGGCCGGGCAGGAGCGGCCATCACCGGCAGTTGCGCCGTCGGGCCGACCCGACCGTGCGTGACCTGCCGTGCAACATCGTGGAACTGTGCGGTTCCGGCACGACCGGCTGTCATGGTTGGGCGCACGCGCATCCGGCCGAGGCGGAACGGTTCGGCTACATCATCCCGAGCTGGCGTGCTCCGCTCAGCGTGCCGATACGCGACTGGAACGGCGACTGGTGGTGGCTGCTGGATGACGGCACGGCGCAACGGCTCACGCAAATCGAAATCATCGAATGGCAAAGCAATTGGAAGGAAGAATCATGAGGAAACAGGACAAAGACCGGAATGGGAAGCCGGAGGCGCTCCTGTGGGTCGACGTGGAGACCACTGGAGTGGACCGCGACCTGGACGAACTGCTGGAGGTCGGGATGCGCTGCACGAGCGTGGATGCGACCGAAACGTACGGCACGCTCACCCGCCTGGTGAAGCCGCAGTGCCTCACCCTGGACGATTTCACGCCCGTGAGCTTCTCGATGCACTGCGATTCTGGACTCCTGCCCGCATTGTTGGATTCTGATCCGCGGCAGGTCAACCGGAAGGCCGTCGTCGACGCGATCCTCGAATTCCTGGACAGCCTCGCGCAACGGTTCACATTGGTGCCGGCGGGAACGAACGTGGATTTCGACCTGGACTTCCTGCGCAGACTGGATCCGGACATCGTGCGCCGCATGTCGCACCGGAAGCTGGACGTGACCACATTGCGACATCTGGCCGACTGGTTCACGGACGAAACCCCGTATGGCAGGCATTCCAGCCGCCACCGCGTCCGCTGGTGCATCGAACGCGACATCAGTGACTACCGCAGCCTGTACAAGTCCATCACCGGAAGGACCATGTGATGATCCGCGAACGAACGTCCTACTCGTGTGTGTGCGACGGCTGCGGCTGCGAACAGTTCGACGATTACTGGAGTGAGGACGCCGCGCGGGCGCAGGCGGAGGATGACGGATGGACGTACTGCGAGGACTCGCAGGGCGACTGGAAGACCTACTGCCCGAATTGCCATCCCGTGTACGTGTGCCACCATTGCGGACTCGAATCCGACTGCAATGAACCCGGATGGCAGGAGCGTGACGGCCACGTGGACTGCCCCAACCACCTGCACGCCGACTGCCGCGAATGCCGCTGCCATGACATCGGCACCAGATACCGCCTCGAATACCAGGGATGGAGCCACGAACTCGACCTGTGCCCCGACCACAATCCGAAAAGGAACCGCGAATGAGCTCGAAACCATACGAAAGCCTCGACGTGACGGCCAAGGCCAGCACGAACGGCAACTGCATCATCCTGAACATCCGAGAAGGCCATTCCACAGGCCCGTACGCATACCAGCTCACCAGCTACAGGCTCACGCCCGACAAGGCCGAACGTCTCGCCGACATGCTCGACACCGCATTGGACGAAGCCGAAAACAAACGAGAAAGAAACCAACCATGACACTCCTCCACCCAGACGAAACCTCAACCCCCACTCCTCACACCCGCCGACATACAGCCCGACCGGCTCGCCAAACACACGCCGGGAGCCGACAAGGGATGGGATGAATGATGGACGAACTCGAAGCCAAGCTCGATCTGCTGCTGCGCACGAACGATCCGAACGAATGTTCGTTCGACGTGCCCTACCGGATGCTCCTCGACCAGATCCGCGAAACATGCGCCCGGGTCTGGGACGAATGCGCCGAAACCGCAGCCCAGACAGCAGTCGACCTCGAAACCAAAAACCAATACCTCCAGGAGCTCCAAAACCAAAACCCCTACCGAAAGGAAGACCAATGAACCAAACAACCGAACAGCAGGAACGCATCAGCCTCGACCGCATCAACACAGCAGCCGAAGTCCGCAAACACGCAGAAAACATCCGCAAGGCCGCCACCGCGCTCGCCGGATATGTGGTTTCCACCGAATCCGACGACACCCCGACCATGGACGCGCTGTCGTTCTGCCTCGGCCGAGCGAACAAGCTGTACCGGATATCCTGCGAGTTGCGCGGATTGGCGACCGGTCTTGACCGCATGGATGAAACGGAACGACGTGCGGCCATGCGACGTGAGTTCGCGGACCGCATCATCCGCATCGATGGCGACGGGAACGAACTGTGACACGCGTTTCTGGGCGCATCCAATGCCGGCGCCGCCACGGCATCCTCGTCATCACCAGACACAACGACCTCAAGGAGTCCATCCGCGCATGGAACACGGAAGCCACCAGACAAGAAAGGAAACACTCGAAATGAGAAAACGCAAACCACTCGCGCTCGCCGGCATCGGCCTGACCGCCATAACCATGTTCCTGCTCACACCGGTATTCCTCGCGCTCGCGGGATGCGGAAGCGCGGACAAGGAGCCGGCAAGATGAGCTACAACGTCGTCACCACGGAAGGCATCAGAACGTTCGAGAACATCGACGATGCTGGCGACTACGCGCAGGCCATGTCCCTGAGGACTGGCGAGCCGGTCAAGGTGTTCCATGCCGAGACCGGACTCGTCGCATTCACCGTCCGCCCAACCACGAAGGACACGAAATGAGAATCAATTTCAACAGCAAGGATGGCGTTTTCGACATCAAAGCCGAAAACGAAGAGGAAAAAACCCAGCTCAAAACGTCGGCGGTCGCCATCTGCAATCTCATCATCGATTTTTTCGACGGTGAAGTCCAAGAAATGAAGGCGGCGAAGGAATGAAACGCATCACACTCAAGGACACAAAATGAGCAATCGAAGTTATTTGGTGCCAAGGCCGCCAGCGTTCGACCATGAGCATCCCAGACCGAAGGAGGAAGGCGAGGTGCTGTACTGCGGAAATTGCCAAAAATGGTACGTATCATGGTTTCCCCTCACCGAAGTCAAAACCATATGGGGCCGCCGCCCCGAATGGTGGATACGCATCTTCCACCGCAAACCATACGAGACGATCATCCGGCAAATACGAAGGGAAACGAAATGAAAGTGAAGAAAACCCTCATGGACATGATCATCAAATGGCATCAGGCCGGATACAGCCTCGATGAGATCTCACCACTGGTTCCTCAAATCCCCAAAGAGGAAATCAAAGCGATAATCCAACACACCCGCGAATAACAAGAAACCCGACCTTCCGGCCGGGCTCCTGACACCACCAGAAGACTACCACGCCGGAGGGAATCGAACAAATGAACGAACAAAACAACGAATCCCAACCAACACCAAACCAGACACAACCAGCACAAACCAACCAAAACAAGCCAGCGCTCGCTGGCATGTGCCGAGTGTGCGGCTGGGAATGCAATCTTCGCAACACGCTTTGCGACAAGTGCGAGGCCGGCATGAGAGGATGGCTCCGCGACTATCCGTCATGGATCCATGCTCTGTGTGAGTTCCTGGACAGCACCGCACATTACGGTGGCCATCAGCCCGGCCGTACCAATTTGGCTTCGGCTCCGACGCCGGTCAGGTTGTCTGTGATCGACCATCTGCAGGAGATCGACGATTTGGCCGTCGCTCTTTGGCGGCGGTTGTATGCTCCGTCTGCCATGCCGTGGGCTGATAGCAGGATTCATCCGTCCGTATCGGAGTGCTTGAGCGTCTGTGCGGATTGCGATCGTCTTTCACGATTGCCGGACATTGGTTTGATTTGGCATGACTGGGAGCGGTTGGCGCGCAAGACGCTGAGCATCATCGACGTGCCGCCATCCAGGCACGGCATCGGCAGGTGCCTGAATCCTCTGTGCGGCGTGGAGCTGAGTGCAGAGGTCGGCGCGGTAAGCGTTGACTGTCCGGTGTGCGGCAACACTTACCGCGTGGTCGACGTGCGATTGGGGTTCCTGCGGGAGTGCATCGAATCAGGCAGGGCGTTCACGGCGGGGGAGTGCGCGGAGCTGCTGCGCGAATGCGGGTTCCAGTGCAATGCGAACACGATTCGCTCGTGGCGTAAGCGTGGCAGGCTTCAGCCGGCCGGTGAGAACGATAAGGGACGGCCATTGTACAGGCTTTCGGACGTGCATCGGCAGGTGCTGCGACGCGATTCGATTTGACAAAATCGAAAGTGCAACGCACAATTGTCAGTGGATTAGAGGGTCCAAACCGATACACACGGTTTGGACCCTCACTTATATCCTCCAATGGATTCTCCTGATTCACTTGGGTTGCAGTCCCGTCCTGTCCGAACGGCATATCGGACACGCTCCGCCCACTCCCGTCAGAGTGGACATACCTCAATGTGGCAGGCAAGCCAATCCCGTGCTTCCGTGATGCGGTGATGCTCAAATCCGCCTGCCCGTATGCCTTCGTAGGAATCAGTGGCAGATCGTACCGGCCGCAAGTCTTTATTGGATTCGCTTCCTTGTGGCCGCGTGTGGACGCGGGTTCGAATCCCGCCGAAGGCACCCATGAAACAAACCCGGGGTAGGGGTATTGACAATCCGGGAGGGGCATTCGCAGATGATGGGGAGCCCCTACAAGACACGGGAGTGTCCATATACGGGAGCCCCTATACCGGCATTCCAGCAAGCCAACGGCGAAGATAGTCGTCGGCAAATCCACGGCACCCCGGGGCTCATACATGCGGGGAGGCCACATGAGCAAGCGGCGCAACGAGCGCGTCAGCAACGGCTGGCGGCGCAGACAGCTCAGGGCAAGAGTCCTGGCCGCATACGACGTGTGCGCCATCTGCGGCAAGCCAGTCGACAAGACATTGAAGACACCACATCCGATGAGCGCCGAAGTCGACGAACTCATACCAGTCTCACGCGGCGGTGATCCATACAGCTTCGCAAACTGCAGGCTCACGCACCGCAGATGCAACAGGATGAAGAGCGACAAGACAGACGAACACGCACGAGCGCTGCTGGCTGGCAGACAGGAAGTGAAATCAAGCTCGATGCCGTTCAAAACATTCGGCATCTGACTCCGATACCAGGGCGGGGACCCCGGGTACACCCCCTCCCGGTCGCCTCGGGTGCAGTGCCGATATCCCTCCCGGAATGCAAACGTCGGAAACAGGGGAAACAACGAAAGGTCGGAAAGCGAGGGAGGCGCCGATGAAGTGCGAGCTCTGCGGCAAGGAATTCCAGCCATCCGGCCATGGGCGGCCGCAGAAGTACTGTTCCAAGTCCTGCCGCCAGAAAGCCGATTATCGTCGGAAAAAGAACAGGCCCGCACGGGACCGGAACGGTAAGCCGCCCGTCAAAGCCGTGGAAACGAAACAGAAGCCGGAGCAGGATCTCGACCAGCGGAGCTTCGAACGGATGATGGACGGCAGCATGCTGGACATACTGCGAGACAACCGTGACCTGCTGCTCAAGGCCATGGCCGATCCCACGACGCCGGCGAACGCGCTGCCCGCGATCAGCCGCCAGCTCATCGACGTATGCGAACGCATCGAAGCGCTCCAAGGCGGCGGTCTGACCGACCTGCTGGACGATGAGGAAGACGAGGTGACGGACGATGTCGGAGCGTCGATTGTCTGAAATCGCCAAGGTCCTCCGCCAGCCGGAAGGCATCGTCGGCAGCGAGTTCACTCGAATCAACAAAGCCGCGCGTAAGGCCGGCATCCGTTTCGACTTGTGGCAGCAGGGCTTCTTGTGGCTTCTGTTCGCCAAGAACGCGGAAGGCAAGTATGCGTGTGGCGCGGACGGCGCCGTGCTGTCCAGCTGCAGGCAGATCGGCAAGACCTTCACCGTCGGCACCGCGTTGTTCCTCAAGGCGATACTCACACCGAACCTGAAAGCCATCTGGACCGCCCACCATACGCGCACCAGCGACGAGACATTCGCGGACATGTGCGAGATGGAGCACAATCCAGTGCTCGGCCGGTACGTGGAACGCATCCGCAGAGCAAACGGCCAACAGGAGATCACGTTCACGTCCGGCAGCCGCATCATGTTCGGCGCCCGCGAGAACGGTTTCGGCCGAGGATTGCACAGCGTGGACGTGGCCGTGTTCGACGAAGCGCAGATCCTCACAGTGCGCGCGATGGACAACATGATTCCGGTTTTGAACACGAGTCCTAACCCCCTGGTCGTGTATATGGGCAATCCACCCAAGCCGGGAGACCAGTGCGATGCGTTCACGGAGAAACGCATGCACGCGCTGAACCATGACGGAAACCTCCTCTACGTGGAGCTTGCCGCCGACAAGGACGCGGATTCGGACGACCGCGAACAGTGGGCTAAAGCGAATCCCAGCTATCCGAAACGTACAAGCGAACAGGCAATCATGCGCATGCGCAACAACCTGTCGGACGATTCATTCCGTCGTGAGGCGCTTGGCATATGGGACGAGACCGCCACCGCATACGCCATCAGTCCCGACCTGTGGCAGGCCGCGGCCGTCGACGACGTGCCCGAGGGCGGCACGATGAGCTTCGGCATCGACATGCCTCCGGACAGGAGCGTGCTGACCATCGGAGCGGCGCTACGATACGCGGACGGTTCGGCCATCGTCCAGATGGCGAACATCAAGGACGCGCGGCAGGCGGGAACCATGTGGGCCGTGGACTGGCTCGCCGAACATTGGCCGAAGACCGCCAGCGTGGTCATCGACGCGCAGTCGCCCGCCATGAGCCTGCTGCCGGAACTGAAGAAAGCACATGTGAAGGTCACGGTCACGAACATGCAGGAGATGGGCCGAGCATGCGGCCGGTTCCTCGACATGCTCAAATCCGGAACGCTCAAGCACCCGCGGGACGAATACCAGCCGCAGCTGGCCGCGGCCGTCAAGGGTGCGACCACGCGTCCATTGGGACAGTCCGGCGCGATCGCTTGGAACAAACTCGGCAGTGATGTCGACATCACGCCGCTCGTGTCCACCACGCTCGCCCTGTACGGGGCGTTCACGACGCTCCGACATCCCGGAAGACGACAGATCATCGGAGGAATCTAAATGAGCGACATCCAGACAACGGCAGCGCCGGACGGGTGGAAACCTACGGGAGGAGCCGGAACGGTGCCGAAACTCGTCGTGCCGACGCACATCGACGGACTCTCCGGTGAGGAGAACGCGCTGCTGCGCGAACTCGCCGAGGTATGGACGCGCCACGCGAGCCGCAACCGAACACTCACCGCCTACTACGAAGCCAAGGAGCCACTGGTTGATTTTGGACTGACTGTGCCGAAGTCCATCAAGGATCATTACACGCCGCTTGGGTGGGCACGCAAGGCTGTGGATATGCTCGCTGAGCTTTGCGTGTTCGAGGGATTCGTCTCGCCGGGCGTGGACGACCCGTTCGAACTGCAGGACTTCATGAGCCGCATCGGATTCACTAGCGTTCTGCAGCAGGCCATCCAGACTGCGCTCATTCACGGCTGTTCGTTCCTCAGCGTCGTCCGGGACTTCGAAGGAAGACCGCTCATCCGCACGCATACCGCGGAAAGCTCGGCCGCCGTCTGGGATTACCCTAACCGGCGGGTCAGGGCGTGCATGGCCATCACCGACGTTGACGACAACAACGAGGCCACCGGACTCGTGCTCTACATGCCCGACCGCAACATCAGCGTGCAGCGCCGTCTCGGCTACTGGTGGCGCGTGGACGATGAGCAACCCACCATCGACAACGAGTGCAGCGTGTTCCGCCTCGCCTACAAGGCTACCGAGGTCAAACCGTTCGGACGCTCCCGCATCAGCCGGGACGCTATGGCCATCATCGACGGCGCGAACCGCACTATCGTGCGCGCCGAAGCGAATGCCGAATTCTACGCGTTCCCAAAAATCCTGCTGACAGGCACTTCCGAAGAACTCGCCTCGTTGGGCACGGACGACGCGTTAAAGCTTTATATGGGTCGCTACAACATGATCAGCAAGGACATCGACGGGCAGTCCCCGACCGTGACGCAACTGGCCGCGTCGAGTATGGACCCGCATCTGACGATGCTGAAAAGTTGGGCGGCGATGTTCGCCAGTGCGATGAACATTCCAGCCAGCTCGCTAGGCATCGTGTCCGACGCGAACCCGACGTCCGCCGACGCGACCGAGGCACAACGTGAGGACCTGATTATCGAGGCGCGCCATTGCGACCGGGATTTCGGTGAATCGATCCTGCAGGCAGCCCGTCTTGTGGCACGGATGCAGGATCCATCCGTGCCCGACGAGGAGCTGATGAAACTGCAGGTCGACTGGAAGAACCCGAACACGCCGTCGAGCTCCATGAGCGCCGACGCATTCAGCAAGCTCGCTGGAAGCATCGACTCGTTCGCCAACAGCGAGGTCGGCATGACACGCGCCGGATTGAGCCGAAGCGAGATCGTCCGGCTGAAGGCCGACCAGCGCAAGGCCCAGGCCGGTCAGGTACTCGATCAGATTCGAGGCATGCGCCAACAGACGGAGCAGCAGACCGATACGGCGGCGAGGGAAGGCGGTATGAATGAGCCCGAACAGTCTGAACCTGCCGCCGGAACGACGCAGAAGGCTTGAACTCGACCTCAATGATTTGTACGAGGATTACACGGACACCATGAGCCGCCTGCAGAAGGAGGCCGGCAACAGTGTCTCGGGCCTCGTCTGGGACGGTGAAAGCCAGGAGCTCATCAAAGCGGAGATCAACCGGTATGCCGACGCCGCCAGCAGGCTCGCATCCGACTACTACGGCCACGTACGCGACCTGTGGGCGCAGTACGGCGGAATCGATATGCCGGAATACGAGCCGCCTTCCATCACCGCCGACCGCGCGGTCTGGCAGATGGAAGGCGGTTTCAACAACACTGACTTCATGGGATTGCACTACAAGGATGTCATTCCAGATGAAAACGGAGCCGTTCACAACAACGCCGGAAGAACCATCGACGACCTGTGGCCCACGTTCGCTGACGAGGAGCAGGCGCTGGAATACGTGCAGAATCTGATTCAGACCGTCGGGCGGCTGACCATGCAGAGGGCTGTGGCCAACGATCCCACCAAGCCTCGCTGGGCGCGTGTGCCGCGAGGGGCTAAGACATGCGCGTTCTGCCTTATGCTCGCCTCGCGTGGCTTCGCCTACCTGAGCGAGGACACCGCCGGACGGCAGATGCAATACCATACGGACTGCGACTGCGACATCGTGCCAAGCTGGGGCAGCAGCAAACTCAAAGGATACGATCCGGACAAGTATCGTGAAATGTACCAGGCAGCCAAGGCTGCGGCCGGCGATGACGGCGACTGGCGTGACACGCTAGCCCAATTGAGACGCATCTATCACGATGAGGTCAATGATGGTGTGACTGCCCAACCGACGATTCGATGGAGCGGCAAATCGATTCCAATCAGCGCTTCCGAACTATCGAGATTGTCGGATTATAGCGTCAGGATGCCTGGAGATAGATTCTCCAACGACGAGAAGATCGCGGCTTTGATGGATTGGACCGGAGACAGCTACAAAAGTATCAACGGCTACCTGTTCGGCGGACGAAACCCGTCGAAAGACGTCATCCATCAGGTCGAATGCATCGACGAAGCGATATCCGACCATATCACCCGAGAACGTTTCACGGTCGACAGGCAGATGCGGTTGTCGACGTTCCACGTCAACGACATGGAGTCGCTTTTCGATTTGAATACCGGTCGCACCTTCGAACACATCGGCTACATGGCCACCAGCATCAAGGAGGGAGGCATTGACGTTGATGGGGAAGACCGCATCGCCACAAGAATCCTGGTACCGCCGGGAAGCGCCGGCGTGTATGTGGAGCCGATCACTCAGCATCCGGGAGAATACGAAATTCTTCTGCCGAGAGGAAGGGCTCTTCGTTTCGAAGGGCTTGGAGCATCCGACGGCAGACCGATCGTTTATCTGAGACTGCTATGATTGAGCCTATGGATCGTTCCGACCGTTTCACGTTTATGCCCGGTGATTTGAAGGAAGTCACCGATGAGCGCCATCTTGCGGAAATCAAACGCAAGTATGGCGATATCTCCATGCCACAGGACGAATATGAATGGGTCAGGAACGAAGGAAAGAAGCGCTGGTCCGTCGGCGACTATGTGTCGACCGACGAGCTGCGGTCCGAATACGCGCGAAGAAAAGCGCTGGGAAATCTCTGAATCCCAGAAAGCCATCACGTCGAAACGTGATGGCTTTTCTTTTACCTTTCACACCCCAGCGATGGGGCGGGGCGCAGCCATGCGCGAAACCAACAAGAATGGCCGTCAACTCGCCGGCGTCAGGCGTGGAAACCAAGAACAAGCAAAGGAGCCACCAACCATGGCAGAAGAAAACCAGACCGGCGCGGACGGCCAACAGGAGCCGGAACAGCACTCTCCGGCCCCAAAGGACGTGAACAACGCGAAGCTGAGGACCTTCACCCAGGAGGAAGTCGACCGCATAATCAACGAGCGTCTCGGCAGGGAACGCGGCAGGAAAAGCGACTACGAGGAGCTCAAGGAGAAGGCCGGACAGACTGCCGACCTCGAATCGAAACTCTCCAAGGCGCTCGAGGAGAACGAGAAGCTCAAAAGCGAAGCCAAACAGGCCGAACACGAGAAGGAGCTCTCCACGATACGCGCCAACGTCGCGGCCAAACACGGCATCACCGACCCGAGCGTCCTCGCGGGCGACGACGAGAAGCAGATTGGCGAATACGCCGAGAAACTCATGAAGGTGTTCGCCGACATGCGTTCCCGCGGCACGGTTGCGGACCAGAGCGCCCGCACCGGACAGGCCAAGGCTAAACATTCCAGCCGCGAGGACTTCGTCAACGCCATGAGCAACACGCTCCTGTGAGCCAACCAGCAAAACAACATTCATTTGAAAGGACAAACCATGACAGATCCGTCCATGACCCGAAAAAGCAACGGTCTAGACCTCACCCCTGAAACCCAGGCGGAGATCTTGCAGACCGCAAAATACAAGAGCGCGTTCATGCAGCTCGTGCCGGAGATGAAACTGCCCGGCAACGGTGCTCGCGTGCCGATCATCATCGGCGACCCGGAGGCCGCATGGGTCAATGAGGGTGCGGAGAAGCCGAAGAGCGGCGTCACCTTCGGCAAGAAGGACATGCTGCCGTACACCATCGCGGTCATCATGCCGTTCTCCAACCAGTTCCGCCGAGACTTCGGCGCTCTCTACGACCAAGTGGTCGCGAAGGGTCCGGGAGCCATCGCCCGCACGTTTGACAAGACCATCATGGGTCTCGTCGACGCTCCGGGTGCGGACTTCGACACCCTGAAGAGCGCGCAGACCGTCAGCATCGGCAAGGACGTGTGGAAGAACCTGAACAAAGCCGACGACCTCGTGTCCGAAGCGGATGGAACCGTGGACGGTTGGGCGTTGAGCACCCAGGGTCGCAGTGTGCTCCGGCAGGCGACCGACAACAACGGACGCCCCCTGTTCCTCAACGGCACCGCCGCCTCCGACGTGAGCACCGTGCTCGGCAACCGCACCTACATCAGCAAGGGCGTTCACGTGCCCGCCGTATCCGAGACACCGGGACCGGCCAAGGCAGAGATCCTCGGCGTGTGCGGCGAATTCTCCTCCGCCGCATGGGGTTCCGTCGAAGGAATGCAGACCAGCATCTCCGACCAGGCGTCCATCACCATCGACGGCAAGCAGGTCAACCTGTGGGAGCACAACATGTTCGCCGTGCGAATCGAAATCGAGGTCGGCTTCCGTATCCGCGACATCAACCGCTTCGTCCTGCTCACCGCCTGACGGAGTCCGACATGACTGTCGAACCAGACGTGTTCGCCACCTCCGTCGACCTCGAACAGAGGTGGCACAAACTCACCGACGAGGAACGTGAGAAGGCCGACACGCATCTCGCGGACGTGACCGACTACATCAAGGAACGCTCCCCGAACTGGCAACGTCTCCAAAAAGAACGGCCACGCCTGCTGACGAAGATCACATGCGACATCGTCCGCAGGATCATGCAGGCCGACCCGTACGACATTCCCGGCGGCATCACGCAGATGAACCAGACCACCGGCAGCTTCAGCGAACAATACAGTTTCGGAGCGCCCACCGGCGATCTCTGGCTGCGCGACGACGAGAAACGCATCCTTGGCATCAACGCTCAGCGCGCGTTCAGCGTCGACATGGCAACGGGGGAGACGTCCTAGTGGAAACCATCGAAGTGTGGCGCGGCCAGTCCACCACCGACACGGACGGCAACCCCATCCAGGGCAAACCCGTCCGCGTCGGCACGTTCCAGGCGATGGTCGCGCCAACCTCTACCACCGACCAGACCGAGGAGAACGCCAGCCCGCAGACCATCGAATACACGATCCACATCCGCGGTAGCCAGCCGACAGGCATCCAAGCCACCGACCTGATCAAAGTCAGAGGCATCCTCCTGCCCGTCAAAGGAAAGCCGCAAGTGTGGAACAACCTCCACGGACGCCACATCGGCGACGTCATCACCGTGGGCGAACGGGAAGGATAACCCATGGCCAAACGATGCAGATTCGTGTTCAACCGAAAGGCATTCAGCCAGCAAGTGCTGAAGAACGAGACCCTGCGGGGCCGCATGCGCGACGCCGCCAACGAGGCCGTCACCGACAGCCGGTGCATGGTTCGCGACCATAACGGCGCGAACCGAAACGGCGTGGCCATCCTCTGCCCCGCACCCGTGGAGAAGGCGCACGGCACATTGGAGGACACGCTCGGAAGGATGCGCGTATGAGCATCCCCATCACCCCACGGCGCACGGAGCCGCTGCTCCTGCCCAGGCTGCGGGAGCTGTTCCCGGACGTGACGTTCGACACGATCGAACGCAACGACCTCGAACCTCCCTTCACCGAAGCCACATTGGCCGACTCCATGCAAGGCATGAGCACTCCCATCTCCCAGGCCGTGCGACTGCGGCTGAGCGTGCGCTGCATGAGAGAGGACCATACGGGCGACTGGGACAAGGCCGCCCGCCTGTGGGCGGCAATCGCGAGGGAGATCATCAGGCTCGGAACCGTCGCGCCGCTCATCAGCGCGTCACTGGAATCCGGGCCGGTACGCATGACCGACGAGGACAAGAGACTGGTGAGCGCGTACGGCGTGCTCCTGCTCGAGGTATCCGTCGCCTGAACTGAAAACACAAGAAAAGACAAGCAAAGACGTGCCGCCACACGCAGAACGGAAGCGAGGTGCAGACAGGAATGTCTGACAGCAACGAAGAACCCATCGCCGTCGAACAGACGGCATCCGAAACCAGCCTGCAGGACGGGCTCGGATCGACCGACTATGGGTACGTGTCCAACGGCAATACCGCCGGCAACGTGCGTCTGATCAAGAACTACGCGCTGTTCCTGTTCCCCAAGGGCGACAGCACTTTCGTCGCGCCGACCGGCGTGAACTGGACGCCGCCGTCCAACAAGAAGCCGATCGGATACAGCACCGAGGACGGCGCCGTCCTGCATCCGGAGCCGGGCGACAGCACCGACTACAAGGCGCACAACGGCGACATCGTCCTGTCCGACACGGACCCGGGCTACTGGACGCTCCAGCTCGCCGCGATGGAAGGCCGCAAGGACGTGGTATCCGCCTACTTCGACGTGGACGTGGAATCCGACGGCGGCATCAGCATCAAGGGCGCCGGCCTGAAGAAGGAATGGATCCTCGTCCTGGTCGCGCTCGACCAGCAGGACCGCCCCTTCCTCCTGTACGGCACCAACGCGAAGGTGTCCGACCGCGACGACGTGAGCCTGAAATCCAGCGAGATCATGAACTTCAGCATGACGTTCAAGATGCTCAAGGGCACTAACGGCGAACAGTTCCACGCATGGGGCCTCGTCACCGAAGACGCCAAGTAGCCCATTGATTCTTCCCGTGCGGCCGATGGCGGTCGGCCGCACGGGACCATTACCCATAACCGCCGATAACCATGAAACGGAGACGAAATGAGCGACAACACCTACCATGTCGTGGACGTGGACCTTACCGACGCGGAGGAGCTCAAGCCCGACGTGCACCTCGAGGTCGCCGGAGCGAAACTCGACCTGCCGAACCTCAACAACGCGGAACTGCCCATCGAACTCGTGCAGGCCATCCTCCTGGTCAAGAGCAGGCCGACGCTCTCCGACGAGGAGACCAGCGCGTGCATGGCCGCGTTCCTCGCATACTTCGAGAACGCGCAGCCGAACTTCTGGACCGCGCTACGTAAGACCAAACGCCCGATGGCCTACCTCATCGCCACGGTGAAGGCGTGGGCCGACGAATCCGGACTGGACCCAAAAGCGTTTACCTCGCCCACCTCTGGAACAACCACCGCGCGGCGCTAGCCTACGACTGGATCCGAGCGTACGGGCAGATCTACAGGCCCGTACGCTTCCGGGAATGGGTTGAAGGCCAACGTCCACGAGTCGATTGGGGACTCGCCTGGGCGTTGACCCGCGAAATCCTCAAAGACCATACGAGCCACTCGTGGATGGCGTTGCAGAACGCCGTCTACGCGCCCGACGGAGCCGAACAGGCGGTCTGGACGCTGTCCGGACAACGCAAACGCCCATGGTTCGACCACGAGCACGACCCGCTCCGCCCGCCAACCCCGACGCACAACCTCACCCGCCGTCAACGCGAGGACAGGGAACGGCTCAAAGCCTACTTCCACATCAACGACGACCTCTGACTCCGACCGCCATCGGAATCCCAACCTACGAATAAGGAAACACGATGGCAGCACAGGACATAGGCGTCGCATACGTCCACGTCGAACCATCCGGCAAAGGATTCGGCAAAAGCATCGAAGGCGACATCGGCGACGCCGTCAACAAAGCCTCCAAGAAAAGCTCCAACACCCTCATCTCGAAAATCGGCGGAGCATTCGGCAAAATCGGCAAGGTCGGCACAGGCGCGATCGTCACCCTCGCCGGCGGCATCACCGCATTGGCCGCCAAAGGCGGCTTCACCCGCGCCCTCAACATCGAGAACGCGCAAGCCAAACTCAAAGGCCTCGGCCACGACAGCGCCAGCGTCACCGAAATCATGAACGACGCGCTCGCCTCCGTCAAAGGCACCGCGTTCGGACTGGGCGACGCCGCGACCGTGGCGGCCAGCCTGTCCGCCTCCGGCATCAAGGAAGGCGACCAGCTCACCAAGGTCCTCAAGACCGTGGCCGACACCGCGCAGATCAGCGGCAGAAGCCTCACCGACATCGGCACGATCTTCGGATCGGTCGCCGCGCGAGGAAAACTCCAGGGCGACGACATGCTCCAGCTCATGTCGAGCGGCATCCCTGTCCTCCAGATGCTCGGCAAGCATCTGAACAAGACCAGCGCCGAAGTGTCCGACATGGTCTCGGACGGCAAGATCGACTTCCAGACCTTCGCCGACGCCATGCAGGAAGGATTGGGCGGCGCCGCCCAGAGCGCCGGCACCACGTTCGCCGGCGCCCTGGCCAACGTGAAGGCCGCGTTGAGCCGACTCGGCGAGACCGCGGCCACGCCGGTCCTCAACGGCCTGCGAGGCCTGTTCAACCAGGCCATACCGCTCATCGACTCGTTCACCGCCGCCGTGAAACCGACGCTGGAGAAAGTCGGCGCCGGATTGCAGAAGGGATTGGAGCAGGCAATCCCCACAGCGCAGGCGAAGCTCGCCTCATTCTCCACGTTCGTCCGGAACCTGCCGGGGATCCAGATGCTCATGGCATCGGTCACGAGCCTCAGGGCGCAGCTGTCAGGCCTGGCTGCCGCGATGGTCTCGCTGACCTCCAAACTGAACCTCGGCGGCGAGGCCTCCTCGAGATTCGGCGGCATCGTCTCCGCGCTCGGGAATCTGCTCGCATCGGCCGCGCAGTCCCTGGCCAACGCCGCGGGATGGGCGAAGACGTTCGTCAACACGTTCATCGAGACAGGTGCTCTCCAGCCCTTCCTGCATGCGCTGGCGAACCTCGCCACCGGACTTGCATCGGTGGCCACGGCGCTCGTCTCGGCCGCATCGCAGGCGCTCGGCTTCGACAACTCCGGGCAGACGGCGGGATTGGCGGCACAGCGGTTCGCGGCGGTCCTCGACACGCTCACCGGCGCGCTCATGACCGTGGGCGGCTGGCTGCAGTCGGTCGGGCAGTGGGCGCAGCAGAACGGCGCGCTGGTGTCCGGCGCGTTGAAGGCCATCACCATCGCATTGCTCGCGGTCAAGGGCTGGGACATCGTATCGGCCGGACTGAAAACGGTTTCCGGCGGACTGAAGGCCATCTCCGCGACCGCCTCCGGTGTGGAGAAGACCGCCACGGCCGCGTTCGATCTGATCGGCAAATTATCCGACGTGGGAAGCGCGGCTGGAGGACTGAAGCAACTCGCCGGCTCGTTCAATATCGTCAAGGCCGCCCAATCGGCGTGGAGCGCGGTGACCAAGGCTGCTACCGCCGTGCAATTGGCATTCAGCGCTGCCTTGGATGCGAATCCGATCGGCATGCTTGTCATAGCCATCGGCGCGGTCGTCGCCGCACTGACATGGTTCTTCACCCAAACCGAAACGGGCAAACGACTCTGGAACAGCTTCGCTACATGGTTCATGGGAATCTGGAACCAGATCAGCACCGCATGCCAGCCAATCCTGCAAACCATCGCCACATTCATCACCCAGACCATGAGCCAAATCCAACAAATCTGGCAAACCGGATGGACACTCATCACCACCGTCCTCCAAAACGTCTGGAACACGATCGGCCCCATCATCATGACCGCACTCACCGCGATCATCACCGGCATCCAAACATTCATCACCACCATCACACCACTCCTGCAAGCCGGAATACAGAACATCCAAACCATCTTCCAAACCGCCGCCACCATCATCAGCACGGTCTGGAACGGACTATGGAACACCATATCCACCGTCGTACAAGGCGCATGGACCATCATCACCACAATCATCAGCACCGCACTCACCGTCATCCAAGGCATCATCCAACTGGCGCTCGCGGTCGTCAACGGGAACTGGAGCGCCGCGTGGTCGGCCATCCAGGGCATCGCGTCGGCAGTGTGGGGCGGCATCCAAGGTGTCGTCTCCGCCGGCATCGGCATGGTCAGCGGAGTGGTATCCGCCGCATGCTCGACCATCCGAAGCGTGTGGGCCGCGTTGTGGAATGGCGTCGGAAGCATTGTGTCGAGCGTCTGGGGCGGCATCGTCGGCACCGTAAGCAACATGGTTGGCCGTGTCGGGAGCGTCGTGAGCGGGATCGGCGGAACCGTCCGGAGCGCGGTGTCCGGCGCGGGAAGCTGGCTCGTCAGCGCGGGACGCAACATCATCCAGGGATTGATCAACGGCATCACAGGAATGGTCGGCTCGTTGTATTCCAGCATCACCAACGCGTTGTCGGGCTTGGTGGACAAGGCCAAGAACGCTTTGGGCATCCATTCCCCGTCGCGTGTGTTCCGCGACGAGGTCGGCGTGATGGTCGGACGTGGCATGGCATTGGGCATCGACGATTCCGCGCATGTGGTCAGCCGTTCCATGGATTCGCTCGTCTCCACGATGAGCCTCTCCGACGCGGACTGGTCGAAGACCGGCAGGCTGAACGTCACGGCCGGCACCGGCGCCAATGCCGGCGACGGCGATCTGCGGGAACTCATCGCGGCCGTCGAATCGCTGCACGACGACCTCGGATCGATCATCGCCAGGTGTACGCCGACGATAGGGGACCGCGACTTCGCAAGGAAGGTGAGAAGTGCAATCGCTTGAATACGTGTGCGCGGCCACAGGTGAGCGCATCGGCTTCGAGGGGCCGCTGTACGGCGAGACGCTCACGGGACTGCGAGCCCGCGTCTGGGACTACAGCCTCGCCTCACGTGGCATGACGGGCATCACCCGCAAGGCGCGCGAGGCGACAGTCACCGTGAAGATCCACGATTCTCCAGCCACGCTCGACCTACTGCGCCGCCTCGCGGACGCCGACATGGCATCCGGGAACCCGGGCACGCTCGTGGCCGACGGCGAATGGGAAGCCAAAGCGTGGATCACGAAAAGCGAGCCGCAGTCCATCACGCCCACGATGGTCGAGACGCAGTTGACCATCGTACTGGCCGATGGCGTGTGGCGTCGTTCGACCATGACGCATTTCACGCCGCGATACGATTCCGGAACCTCCGACCTGGACTATCCGCATGATTATCCGCATGATTTCGCCGGCATGGCATTGGGCGCGGAGATCGTCAACGACACATCCATCCCGCAGCCGGTCAAACTCACGATATTCGGACCGTGCACAAATCCGTACGTCATCATCGGAACCAACCGATACGAGGTCGACGTGACCGTACCATCCGGCTCACGTCTGGAAATCGACGGCACCGGCGATGTCAGGACCGTCACCATGGTCAGCGGCACCGGGCTCGCCACCAACTGCTTCGCGCAGGCCGTGCGAGGGTCGGGCAAGGATTCCGGCCGGTACGTGTTCCAACCGCTCGCGCCCGGAACACAGTCGGTCAGTTGGCCGGGAGGATTTCAATTCGACTTGACGGTCTGCGAGGAAAGGAGCGAACCGCCATGGACCTGATCGTCACCGACGCCACAGGCAAACCCGTGGCGAGCCACGCCTCATACACGCTCGACCTCGCGTTCGGCAGCGGGGAGAACGACTTCGACCTGCAGGTCGAAGACGCCGCGCTCAAGGCGGGGAGCCGCATCATGATCGACGGCACCGAGTACGGCGGCATCATCGACGACACGGATGTCGACGTGGACGGAGGCCTGTCCACCGTCACATGGCATGGCCGCGACTGGCATGGAGTGCTCGCTTCGAAGATCATCGAACCGGACAGGAACAACGATTACCTCACCCTGTCCGGCACGATTCCCGTCATCATGCGCACGCTCGTCAGCCGTGCGGGACTGCAAGGCCTGTTCACCGTCACCGAAGCAAGCGCCGACCACAAGACCACCTGCCAGTTCGACCGGTACATGGACCTGTACAGCGGTCTGGTCAAGATGCTCAGGGCAAGCGGACTCAAACTCCGGTTGCGTAATGACGGCGACAAGGTGGCCATGAGCGCCATGCCCGTCCGCACGATCGGCGACAGCATCGACTCGGACCTCATCGACTTCACCGCCAAACAGGCGGCGCACCCTATCAACCATCTCATCTGTCTGGGCAAGGGCGAACTCAAGGACCGTACCGTCATCCACTGGTACGCCGACGCGAACGGCACGTTCAGCCACACGCAGACACTCAAAGGGCTTGACGAACGCACCGCCACATACGAGTTGTCCAACGCCGAAGCCGACGAGCTCGAGGACAAGGGCAGGCAGAAATTCCAGGAACTTCGGAACACCAGCACCATCGACGTGGACATTCTCGACGGCATCGACGCGGACGTTGGCGACCTGGTCACGGGCCGTGACAACAACACGGGCCTCGTCGTCACTGCCGAGATCTCCAAGAAGATCGTCAAGGTTTCGGGAGGCGTGCTCACCGTCACCTACGAATCCGGAGGTGCCAGCGCCGGCGGCAACAGCGGAGAATCCTCCATCGGGGATGGTGGCCACGCCTACTACGCTGGAGCCGGCCTCAAACTCGACGCTTGGACGTTCAGCGCCGACGTGACCAGAAACGACATCGACTCGCTCAACAACGCATTGTCGGGTAAACAGCCGAAAGGCGACTACATCACCGGCCTGAAAATCGGTTCGGTGGACACGCTCGCCCCCGGCGCACAGGCAAGCGCGTCGCTCACGGGCGCCGGCAGCGACAAAACCTTGAATTTGGGGCTTCCGAAAGGCGACCAGGGTCCGCAAGGGGAGAAGGGCGACAAGGGCGACACAGGACCACAGGGGGCCACCGGAGCGACCGGACCCACCGGTCTTCGGGGAGAGAAAGGAGCGACCGGGGAGCGAGGGCCGCAAGGCGTCGCCGGTCCCGAAGGCCCGCAGGGACTGCAGGGGATACGCGGCGAGAAAGGCGATAAGGGTGATGCCGGCGCGATCGGCGCGGCGGGACCGCAAGGCCCGACGGGTTCCACAGGTCCGCAGGGTCCCACGGGTCCACAGGGAGCGACCGGCCCCCAGGGCAGACAAGGCATCCAAGGTTCCCAAGGCATCCAGGGTCCGCAAGGGGAGAAGGGTGACAAGGGCGACAGCGGCGTATCCGCCCCCTCGAACGGCTTCTTCACGCTCAGCATGGAAGGCGACGGCGACCTGTACGTGAACTATCCGGACAACACGAACCCACCCTCGTTCGTCTGGGACTCCGAGAGCGGGAACCTGTACGTGGACATCCCGGAAAGGTGACACATGGCGCGACTATTGATCGGCAACATCAAAGGCCCCAAAGGTGACAAGGGCGATACCGGGGCCACCGGCCCGCAAGGCAAGCAAGGAGCGCAGGGCGTTCAGGGAGCTAAAGGCGACGTCGGCCTTCCGGCGCTCGTGATGAAGAAATCCCTCGTCGGCGAATATCCGGTGGGATCCACTTTCACGGGGAACGTGAGCGAATGGTTGAACCGAACACCACTCGCCAACGAATATTCGACCGCATTGTCAGGTGGCGGAAAATACAGCATCGTCTGGCAGTGCGTTTCACAGTCCGGCAGCCTATTCACGGGAAAGACGATTTCCCGTCAATCCATCATCGGTGCGCAAGGCCCCAAAGGAGCCACTGGAGCCGCCGGGCCTACTGGTCCGCAAGGCCCTGAAGGTCTGAAGGGTGACAAGGGAGACAAAGGGGATATCGGGCCGGCCGGGCCAGCAGGTCCCACCGGGCCTACTGGTCCGGCCGGTCCCATTGGCCCCACCGGTTCTACTGGAGCTACCGGGGCCACCGGCCCGCAAGGCAAGCAAGGAGCGCAGGGCGTTCAGGGACTGCAGGGTCCACAGGGGCCGTCCGGTCCGCAGGGCGCCAGCGGCGTGACGGCACCCGCATCAGGATTCTTCACGCTCCAGGTCGATCCGAACGGAGACCTGTACGCCGTATACGCGGACACGGCCACCGCGTCAGAAGCTCCCGTCTCCTACGATCAGGCGACTGGCGACCTGTACTACACGATCAACGACGGAAAATAAGGAGCACGCATGACGAAGATTCTACTTGGCAATGTCAAAGGCCCCAAGGGCGATACCGGACCGCAAGGCAAGCAGGGAGTGCAAGGACCGCAAGGCCCGACCGGGGCCACCGGAGCGACCGGCGCCACCGGGGCGAAGGGTCCAACGGGAGCCACTGGGCCACGAGGACTGAGCCTACGGAAATTCAATGGCGACATCAACGGTTCGGGTGGGGACGGAGAAGTGAGAAAAATTGCCCTATCTGGTATTCAGCCAAATGGAAACCTGCAGGTCGGAGACACCATTTTTGACCAATATAAACGCACAGATGGTCTTGAACTTGGGTTCTGGCAGGTCACCGCCATCAACGGTAGCGATGTGACTGTCAAAGGCGTCGGTAGCTACGTCGTGTACAAAGGGCCGAAGGGTGACAAGGGAGACAACGGCATGAGCGTGAACCAGGCATTCATCGCCGCCCACCCCGTGGGCTCACTTTACTGGACCACTTCCGCGGCCAATCCGGGAACAACCTACGGAGGCACTTGGAAGGAATGCGGCACGACGCTTCCGGGACACATCTACCAGCGCACAGCCTGAAAGAGAAAGGAACATCAATGGCACGAACCACGAACATCACCAGATACACCTGCGACCGATGCCACGCCTCCGCATACCTCGCCGACGGTGACCCACGCACCTCCAGCGACTGGCACGACATCACCCATACCACCGTCGACGGAGTCGCACAGGGCGCGCTCGTCTGTACCGTATGCTGGCAGACGTTCAAAGCGCTGGCAGCCACGCAGGACGCCGCCTACGCCGCATACCTCAACAACACAACAGATAGGAAGGAATGACCATGACCATGAATCTCATCACCGGCAAGGCCGGCGCTCCGCACATCACATCCAGCGACCAAGGAGCCATGCAGGCCGGACTGGTCGGAAACGGCAACTACCTGCTGCAAGGCGGCGACGGCAAATTCCCCGCCGTGACCATGCAGTCAGCAAACAAGGCGCTCGTCCCGGTCCTCAACCTTGTGATCGAAGGACGATACGCACGCGTCACCGCGGCGGAAACCGTCACCATCGAAAGCGGAGTCACAGGACGGAACCGCAACGACCTAATCTGCGTGAAATACACGCGAGACTCGAACAACATCGAAACGATCGCGCTCGCGGTGCTGAAGGGCACCGCCACCAGTGGCACGGCGGCTGACCCCACGGTACCGTCGGGTAGTATCCTGAACAATTCCGGCACCGTATGGATTCCGATCGCCCGTATCCCGATCAGTGGCATCACCGCTGGAACTCCTGTCATGCTTGTCAAGCAGTTGCCTCCGATGAGCCAGCTGTGGGATTCCGTAACCCAGCAATGGAAAGCGCCATACACGAACGACACCCTCACTCTGTGTCGCGTCGGACGCGTCGTTATGATCAACGGCAACGTCAAGTTCACCGGCAGTGGACAGCAAAACTACTCGACGGCGAATGAGACCATCCCTAAAGCGTTCCGTCCGCTCGCCGACATGAGCATCATCGCGTTCCCGTCCTGCGGTTTCAGCCTGCTTGTCGAGCGTGGCGGGAAGGTGCAGATGCTGGGCGACCCGAAATCCGCCTACTCCACGGCACACGGCTGTTGGATGGCGGCCTAGACGAATTCCACACCATCGGGCACCGGAATGGTCTTCGGGAAGCATTGGACGATATCGGACGAACCCACGCCTCCGATAAGCGTCACCGACCCGTTAGTGTTCCACCTCGCCTGTTTGCTGTACGCGATGCCAGCCACGTTCGCGACGCACCCAAGACCGATTGTTTTGGAGGGCTTCACGCCCGCTTTGAACAGCCAGACAGAGTAATCGCCGACTTTCACGGTGCTTCGGAACGAAGACAGGTCCACGAAAATCAGACCGTCTTTGACCGTGATGGTGTTCGAAGCGCCATAAGAAGCCGGAACGAACGATGCGGTGTCCTGCCATTGCAGTTGGCATGTCTGGGTTACGGAAAGCTAGAAATCATGGGATTGGGAAACAAAGCGTGCCGACGCAATCCTGATTGCTGCCAACGTTTCCCATGTTCGCCACTCGGATAGTTCCATCAGCTCTGGCCGTGAGGCTTCGCGCCGTTTGCCCATTTGATACAAGGCAGACAGTCGACAAGTCAACGATGGGACGATACCAGGACGCGAGCTTTACCGGACATTCAACAGCATCCCAACTGCCCGAACCGATTTTCCCACTGAACTTGATCAAAATCATCCTGCCGTTACGCATGATGATCCAATTGGAATCCTGGTACAGGGTTACGGAAAGCTATCCTCATGGGATCGGATAGCAGAGCGAGCCGACGCAACTCTGATTGCTGCCCATGGCTCCCATGTTCGCACATCGAATGGTTCCGTTGGGATTGACGATGAGCATTCTCGACACCTGCCCGTTCGACACGCATACCATCGCGTTGACCTCGATCGGCGGACGTAATTCGACTGGCAGCGTGTAATCGCATTGCACGCTGCTCCAACTGTCACCCGCGAAGGAACCGGCGTATTTGATGAGCATCATCATTCCAGTGCGGATGATCGTGAAGCCTTTCGCGCTGTACATGGTTACGGAAAGCTACTAAAAATGGATTTCCACGATTCCACCTGTGACAGTAACTTCAGGACCGACGAGCAGATTGACTGTCCCATCAGGTGCAATCGATACTTGGACCGAACGTTGCAGGTATGACGGGTGGATGAATGGAATCGCCACTGTCGTTCCGGACGACAGTGTGGCTCTGCCATTCAAGGACTTGATCGCCTTCGGGTTAGACACCCTACCGATTGGGTATATTCCGCCATTACTGTTGCCTTTGCCGTTGCCAAATGGGAGGGTTACGGAAAGCTACGCGGCTCCGATGATGAGTCTTTCCCATGCCCGCTGCAGACTTCTCAGCACGGACAAATCGGGGCGGAGATAGTAGCGGGCGGTTGTCTTGATGTCGCTGTGACCGAGTTGTCGTGCGACCACTGAGATATCGGCTCCCGCAGCGATTGCCAGAGTGCCGAAGGTGTGCCTGAGGTTCCTTGGCGGCACGCAGGGGAGTTTCATGCGTTGGCACCATGACGTGTAATGAGCTGCCACCTGGTTGGCGTTCAGATCGCCGACCAGCCTGCCGGTTCTGCCGTGGCGCAATTGCGCGAGCCGTTTGACTGCGAACCGTGGTAGTGCGACCGTCCGTCGGCTCTGGTCGGTCTTCGGGTCGGTGACCGTTTCATGTCCAGCGACCCATTGCACTGACCTTTTGACGGTCACGGTTCCCCGGCGTAAATCCAAGTCGGCCCATTCAATGCCGACGGACTCGCATCGGCGCAGTCCCGCGCAGACGGAGACCAATAACCAGGCTTCCAACGCGTGACCGTAGAAGCCTTTGAGCAGCCGTCTTACCTGTCTGGCGTCGAGCACGCGCGGCTCATACCGCCGCAGGTGCGGCAGTCTGATTTCACGACGTGTCACGTCATTGTCGGTGACTCCCTTGCGATAGGCGAGTCGGAGTATCGCCCGCAGCACGGCCCACGCCTTGCGCGCGGCGCCGGCCTGATTGAACGAGCCGAGCCACTCCTCGATGTCGTTCGCGGTGATCGACTCCATGTCGACATCAGCCCATTTCGGCTGGATGTGGCAGCGGTAGGCCGATTCGTAGCCCACCCTCGTGCACTCGCGGAGCTTCCCGCAGGAGGGCCACCAGACCTCATTCACAAACGTTCCCAACAACATTTCAACCTCCAAAATCCCACACGTGGTTATCGCGGCTTCCAACGGTAGCCACGTGTGGGATTTTCCTTTCGGAAGGATTCCCAATGAGCCAGGAAACCATCGTCGCAATCGTTATCGCCATCATCGGCAGCGGAGGCAGCGGCGTGTTCGTCACCTGGATTCTGAGCAAGGTCGACCAACGTCACGATCCACTGCATGAGGGCGTCAGGGAACTGTTGTTCTGCAAACTCGAGGCTCTGCACCGTCAGATGGTCGATGCAGGTGGTGTTGCGAGCATTCCGTTGAAGCAAAGCGCGGAACGAATATATGCCGCTTACCACGGTCTGGGCGGCAATGGAACCGGAACCTCGATGATCCAAGACATACGTGACGCGCATATCGCGAACACAGATTGAAAGATTCAAAAGATTTCCACACCGTCCGTACAAGGCGGACGGTACGGACAAAGGAAAGGAGAGGAATTGAACATCCTCAACAAAGGCAAGCCGAAACACAAGCGCATGAATCCACGCCGACAATGGCGCAAGCTACTGACCGCGCTCGCGGTCGCCATATCCATGGCGGTCGCGCCGGCCGCGATGGCCGACATGAACGGGTACGACATCTCGAACTGGCAGTGCGGCATCGACACCGCGACCGTGCCGGCCGATTTCGTCATCGTCGGCACCACATGGGGTTCCGGCGGCGTGTACGGTGGTTGCCTGTCCAACGGCGTCAACACCGACGCTAACCGTCAGCTCGCCGGCGCCATCGACAGCGGCAAGGAGACCGGCGTCTACCATTACGCGCGCGGCGGCAATCCGGAGACCGAAGCCCGGTTCTTCATCGACAATGTGCGCGGATACGTGCACAAGAGCGTCCTGATCCTCGACTGGGAGGCGCAGGACAACGCCGCCTGGGGCGACAAGCAGTGGCCACGCAGGTGGGCGCGCGAGGTCAAGCGACTGACGGGCGTGAACCCCATCATCTACACGATGGACTCCGGCTACTGGCAGGTCGCCGGCATGGAGACCGAGCTGAACTGCGGCATCTGGATCGCCCAGTACGCCACGAACATGGTCACCGGCTATCAGACCGCCCCGTGGAACCTCGGCGCGCGTGGCGAGGTGATGCGGCAGTACACGTCCAACGGCAGTCTCAGCGGCTGGTCCGGACGACTCGACCTGAACAGGTTCCGTGGCGACCGCGCGGCATGGCGCAAGTACGCGAACCCCGACGACAAGGGCGCGGCGAATCTGCCGAGCGTCAAGCCGAAGCCCCAGCCAACGACCGCGCCGACGGTCGACCTGAACGCTTTGGCCACGCGCACCATCCGCGGCGACTTCGGCAATGATCCGGCCCGCAGGCAGGCGTTGGGTGGCAATTACGCGGCGGTCATGCAGATCGTCAACAGTCGCCTCGGCGGAGGTTCCAGCGGAACGGCCGCCACGGGTTCGCGTAGCGTCGTGGTCCGTTCCGGCGACACCATGTGCGCCATAGCCGAACGCACCGGCCTGAAGCCGGTGTCCGCCTGGCGTGTGCCGAGCGGTGACGTCAACAGGATTTATCCGGGGCAGATCGTCACCTATGGCGGCGCGTCCGTGTCCATCGCTTCGAGCGGGGTCGGAGGCCATGTGGTCCGTTCCGGCGAAAGCCTTTGGAGCATCTACGGATCCGGCTGGCAGTCGGCTGCCGCACGCAATGGCATCCGCAGCCCATACGTTATCTATCCCGGACAGTACCTGCGCTGAAACTCCCGTTTCCACGACTTTAAGCGTTGTGGAGACGGTTGCCGCAATGTTTAAGGAGGTGAAAAATGGATGAATCCAATAGTCCGAAATCCGATTACCTGCTGCCGGGCAGGGTATACGACATACTCAAGTGGCTCGCATTGATCGCCTTGCCGGCCATCGCATGGTTGGTTGGTGCGGTCGGCCCGCAATGGGGACTGCCGCATTGCGGCGAACTCGTTACGACCATCAACGCGATCGGCTTGTTCGTCGGCGCGCTCATCGGCGTAAGCCAGCTCACGTCTGTCAAGGCCGACGAGGACGGCCAGTGATTAATTTTCTGACGTGAGACTCGAACTCGCCCCTCTCTCAGCTTCTATGCTGAGGGAGGGGCCTTTTTCATTTTCCGATGGAAGGCTGCGCGGTTCGACCACATCGACACGATATCGACACGATGACAGTTGCGAACAGTTAATTTCAACAAAGCGAACCACTGCGTATCGTATTGTCAAAAACGTTGGAATTTCAACGTTCTTGACAATGCTCACACCCGGCTACGCTCAGTCATGCCATGCCCGAATATAGCAGAATGTCGCAGGTTCAAATCCTGTCAGCCCGACAACGAAAGTAATGTCCTCCGCAATCGGATAGATTGCGGAGGACATTTAGTTATATACGCGATCGCATCAGTCCTGAATGACGGTGCCGACAATGCCGGAGACGATGGCCATAATCAGCGATCCGATTACGGACCACCAGAATCCATCGATGGTTACTCCCACGTCGAACAGGCTTATGGCCAGCCAAGACGCAAGCTCCATGAACAGCCAGTTGATGATTAACGCGATTAGTCCGAACGAGAGAATCGAAAATGGCAATGCGATGGTGTGCACGATCGGTTTGATCGACGCGTTGATCAACGCAAGGAACAACGCGAACGCGCCGATGCCGAGAATGGGTGGTTCGCCAACGGCGTGCATGCCGGGAAGCAGTGTGACCATGACCCCGGCCGCAATGGTCAAAACCAACCAACGTGAAATGAAATGCTCCATGACAGCATCGTATTACATTGCGTTGTCTTATGAAAAAGGAATGTATTTGTGGAACATGCCAGGAAGACGACCTATGCGAGACGGGCGCGGCGTTTTCCACATGGTTTGGTTACCATGAACCATATGGAAGCACTTCATGAGAACCTGTGGCCGGCACCGTATGCCGGCAAACCGTTGAACGCCACTGTGGTGGTACCGGGCAGCAAATCACTGTCGAACCGTTATCTCATTCTCGCGGCGCTCGGACATCGACCCGTGCGATTGGTCGGTCTATTGCGTTCACGTGACACCGAGTTGATGATGGACGCGTTGCGCGTGTTGGGAGTGCGCTGCGAAATCGACGAGCAGGTTGACACCACGGTTACAGTGGTGCCGCCGTCCGACGGCCGGTTCCACGGTGGTACGAAGGTGTTCTGCGGTCTTGCGGGAACGGTGATGCGCTTTGTGCCCGGTCTTGCCATGTTCGCGGACGGTCCTGTGGCTTTCGACGGTGACGAGCAGGCGTACGCGCGTCCGATGAAGCCGGTGTTGGACGGTCTTGAACAGTTGGGGGCATGTATCGAATACCACGGCGAGGAAGGTCGACTGCCATTTACAATCACTCCACCTCAAACGGTGAGCCAGTGCGCTGAGCCGAGCGTGGTCAGCATTGATTCTTCGGGATCCTCGCAGTTCATTTCAGGACTATTGCTCATCGGCTCTCGAGTGCCAGGCGGTTTGGAACTGCATCACACGGGGGAGAAGACGCCGAGTTTGCCGCATATTCGCATGACCGTGGCCGATCTGCATGGTTCCGGCGTGCGTGTCAACGCAGACGAACACGCTCGCGTGTGGACCGTGCAGCCGGGAGCCGTGCAGTTGCCCGAAACTGTGACGGTCGAACCTGACCTGTCGAATGCCGCCCCGTTCCTTGGCGCAGCGCTCATCGCCGGAGGAACCGTGCGCGTACCTCATTGGCCGGAATCCACTACGCAACCCGGAGGCATGCTTCCGGGATATTTGGAACGTATGGGAGCCGAGATCAGCTTCCCGGTGATTGACGACGTCCGGTACTGCGAAGTGACCGGCAACGGTCATGTCAGCGGCCTAGGTGATTTCGACTTGACGGCGGCAGGTGAGATCGCGCCGTCGCTTGCAGCGATTCTGGTTTTTGCGGACAAGCCTACCCGCATGATCGGCATCGGTCATTTACGAGGGCATGAGACGAACCGTCTGGAGGCTTTGGCCAACGAGATTACGCGCGTTGGGGGAGCTGCCCACGAACTGCCCGATGGATTGGAGATAACCCCTGTGTCGGCGAATCGTCTTAGACCATCCGTGATGGAGACTTATGCCGATCATCGTATGGCCACATTCGCGGCGATGCTTGGCCTACGCATCAAAGGCATCCAAGTGAAGAACGTCGCCACGACGGCGAAAACCCTACCGAATTTCGTGGATCTGTGGAATGACATGCTTGTTTGACGGATATGCAAAAGTGACGTCGGGGGACGTTCGGTCCGTCTGACGAGAGCGGACTTGTTTCCGTAACATAGCGGAAGGGGCTTTCCACAAGAATAGTTTGTGGAAAGCCCCTTCCGCTATGCGTCAAGCCTGCGGGCTCACTCCCATTCGATGGTTGCCGGCGGCTTGGAAGTGCAGTCAAGCACCACGCGGTTGATCTGACGGCATTCGTTGGTAATACGCGTCGAGATGGTGGCGAGCACGTCGTACGGGATACGCGACCAGTCGGCGGTCATGGCGTCTTCGGACGACACCGGACGCAACACGATCGGCGAGCCGTAGGTGCGTTCGTCACCCTGCACGCCCACGGAATGCACGTCGGCAAGCAGCACGACCGGGCACTGCCAGATGTCGCGGTCGAGGCCGGCCTTGGAAAGCTCCTCACGTGCGATGGCATCAGCTTCGCGCAACAGGTCAAGACGTTCCTTGGTGATTTCGCCGATGATGCGGATGCCGAGACCCGGACCCGGGAATGGCTGACGCCAGACAATCTCATCCGGCAGACCGAGTTCGGTGCCAATGGCGCGCACCTCATCCTTGAACAGGGTGCGCAGCGGCTCGATGAGCTGGAATTTGATGTCCTTCGGCAGGCCGCCCACATTGTGGTGCGATTTGATGTTGGCCGCGCCATCGCCGCCGCCGGACTCTACGACGTCCGGATACAGCGTGCCCTGCACGAGGAATTTGACTTCCTTGCCGGAGGCACCGGCCTCTTCGATGACCTGACGCTGCGCCTTCTCAAAAGTGCGGATGAACTTCTCTCCGATGATCTTGCGCTTCTTCTCCGGCTCGCTCACGCCCTTCAATGCGGTGAGGAAGTCTTCGGAGGCGTCCACGGCGATGAGCTTGATGCCGGTGGCCTCGACGAAATCATGCTTGACCTGCTCGGCCTCGCCCTTGCGCAGCAGACCGTGGTCCACGAACACGCAGGTGAGCTGCTCGCCGATGGCCTTATGCACCAGAGCCGCCGCGACGGCGGAGTCGACGCCGCCGGACAGGCCGCAAATCACCTGGGCGTCGCCGACCTTCTCGCGGATTTTCTTGACCTGGTCCTCGATGATGTTGGACGCGTTCCAGTTATCGCCGAGGCCGGCGCACTTGTGCAGGAAGTTCTCGATGAGCTTCTGGCCCATCGGAGTGTGCTTGACTTCCGGATGCCACTGCACGCCGTACAGTTTGCGGGACTCGTCCTGCATGGCGGCGACCGGTGCGCCTTCGGTGTGGGCGAGCACTTCGAAGCCTTCCGGCGCGGTCTTGACGGCCACGCCATGGCTCATCCACGTGCTTTGCTCTGCGGGAGAGCCGTCGAGCAGACCCTCCGCCTTGTCGATGGTGGTTTCCGTTTTGCCGTATTCGCCCAGGGCGGCCTTGTCGACATCCGCGCCCAACGCGTATGCCATGGCTTGGAAGCCGTAGCAGATGCCGAGCACCGGAACGCCCGCGTCGAACAGCTTCTTGTCGACGCGCGGAGCGCCCGGTTCGAACACGGAAGCGGGGCCACCGGACAGGATGATGGCCTGCGGATCCTTGGCCAGCATCTCATCGACCGGCATGGAATGCGGCACGAGCTCCGAATAAACATTGGCCTCACGCACGCGACGTGCGATCAGCTGGGCGTACTGGGCTCCGAAATCGACAACGAGCACAGGACCTGCAGCCATAACACTCTCCCTTTAATATGAGGTATCAAGAAACGAACAATACTAACTGCTCTATTGTGACGTTGCAAGGAGACATTGGAAACACGTGAACGGAGAATGAACGAATCTCACAATTGCTTACTCCCACCTACTCAACACGCCGCGTGTGTATCTAGGGAAACGAACGTGGGAAACATGTGTTAACCGACTAAAAACGTTGATTTTGAGCCGTTTTTCAATCTTTTTGATAGAGTGTGAAGTACGCACAAAAAGCCCGATAAAAGCACACATTTGCGTACAGAAAAATAACAATTGAACACACAGTCGCAAAAAAACAGCAAAAAGTCGAACCGCGCTCGTAATATGTGCAAGTGACTGGAAATGAGGCATACCGCGTAACCGCAAGGTTTTAGGCATGGCTCATGACCTAAGGAAATAAACAATCGCACATCACAGTGCAGGAGTACAGGAGTACACATGACGAGTCCTGTTATTGGCACCCCTTGGAAGAAGCTGAACGCTCCGGTTTCCGAGGAAGCTATCGAAGGCGTGGATAAGTACTGGCGCGCAGCCAACTACCTCTCCATCGGCCAGATCTATCTGCGTAGCAACCCGCTGATGAAGGAGCCTTTCACCCGCGAAGACGTCAAGCACCGTCTGGTCGGTCACTGGGGCACCACCCCGGGCCTGAACTTCCTCATCGGCCACATCAACCGTCTCATTGCTGATCACCAGCAGAACACTGTGATCATCATGGGCCCGGGCCACGGCGGCCCGGCTGGTACCGCTCAGTCCTACCTGGACGGCACCTACACCGAGTACTTCCCGAACATCACCAAGGATGAGGCTGGCCTGCAGAAGTTCTTCCGCCAGTTCTCCTACCCGGGTGGCATCCCGTCCCACTACGCTCCGGAAACCCCGGGCTCCATCCACGAAGGCGGCGAGCTGGGTTACGCCCTGTCCCACGCCTACGGCGCTGTGATGAACAACCCGAGCCTGTTCGTCCCGGCCATCGTCGGCGACGGCGAAGCTGAGACCGGCCCGCTGGCCACCGGCTGGCAGTCCAACAAGCTCATCAACCCGCGCACCGACGGTATCGTGCTGCCGATCCTGCACCTCAACGGCTACAAGA
>OGDE01000015.1_pt1 | contig 142247 bp, 98 predicted proteins | sample 1570321 | NCBI WGS metagenome assembly OGDE01 (sample SAMEA2581976, study PRJEB24529) | metagenome | biome: Human gut stool | place: China | collected 2011 | reverse complement strand
CCTGCCCATAGTACGAGAGGACCTGGGTGGACGAACCTCTGGTATGCCGGTTGTCGCGCCAGCGGCACGGCCGGTTGGCTACGTTCGGGAGGGATAACCGCTGAAAGCATCTAAGCGGGAAGCCTGCTCCAAGATTAGGATTCCATGGATCTTCGAGATCCTGTAGCCCGCATGTTGAACACGTGTTTGATAGGCCGGAGGTGGAAGCCCCGTGAGGGGTGGAGCCGACCGGTACTAACGGGCGACGGCGACACAACAATTCCGATCCTCTTGTGGGGGGTTGGTTCCGCGTCTTTCCTGTGCTGGATCGTCCTGGACGGCAATATGCGTTGGGATGGTCACTGAACGATACAACGATAGGCGTTTGCCTCGCGTCCGCTAGCCGGTTCCCGAACCGCCACGGTTCATAACATAATGGCCGGAATGGTTGCCTTGTTTTGGTTGTCGTTCCGTGATCGCGGTTTTGCGGTGGTCATAGCCCTGGTGAGACGCCCGGTCCCATTCCGAACCCGGTAGCTAAGGCCAGGCGCGGCGATGGTACTGCACTCGAGAGGGTGTGGGAGAGTAGCACGCCGCCGCTTCACATGTTGGGCCTCCCGGTCGAGCCTTTGGCTCCCGGGAGGCCCCTTTTTTATGCTCTCTTTCCGGGCTTCCCGTCGGGTTCGCGCTCCGGGAACCCCGTTTTTTCATCACCTCCCGGGCCTCCCGGCAACGCCTTTCGGGCTCGTCGAAGGTCCTTATCCGGAGTCTCCACCGGATGTCCGCTTTGAGAACCACTTTTCTCTTTGATGTTTTTTGATTTGAGATTGTGTTGTGGCACCATGGATACACCATAGGAATCATGTGCCAAGGGGATAGCTATGTTTCTTCTTCCAGATCAGCAACTCAGACGTGCCGATCGAGTGATGCGGCAACGACTTGTGCCATATGTGCACGAAACATTATCGCATTGTCAGTTACGCGCTTTCGCCAATGAAGGCGAACCCGAACAGAGCGCCGACTTTCTTGCCCGTGTCAGGGAAAACAAAGTGGATTTTCTCGACTTCATGGTTCCTGGTGCCTGGGGCACGATATGGGGTACCACATGGTTCGAGGTTCGTGGACGTATCGACCGTGAGTCGGTCAAAGGCAGAGCCGTCGAACTGGTTGTAGATCTGGGATGGAAACGACATCGTGGCCCGGGCTTCCAAGCGGAAGGATTATGCTATCGCCCTGACGGCAGCGTCATCAAAGCGGTGAATCCAGACAATTGCTGGATTCCGCTTATCGATGCCAATGGCGTGGCGAATGTGGAGCTTGACGATGCCGGTCGTTTCACGGTATATGTCGAGGCCGCATCGAATCCACTGGTCGAAGCTGACCTGCCATTCGCGCCGATGAATCTGGGGGAGCGTGCCGACGGTCGTCCATCCGACTATGTGCTCACCACAATGGACGTGTGCGCTTTCAACCAAAACGTGTTCGACTATCTGATGGACTTGGAAACCGTCACCTCGCTGATGAGGGAACTCAAGGATGATGATCCTCGATATTGGCAGCTGGCCAAAGCGCTGCAACGATCACTCAACACATATGACGAGCGTGATATCGCCGGAACTCTGGAGCCAGCCAAGGAAAAGCTTGCCGGGGTATTATCCGAACCCGCATATTCCAGCGTCATCCATCATGTCGCGGTCGGCCATGCGCATATCGATTCCGCATGGCTGTGGCCCGTGCGCGAAACCCACCGTAAAGTGGCCCGCACGGTGTCCAACGTGCTTGCCCTGATGGACGAGGATCCGGATTTCACGTACGCGATGAGTTCCGCCCAACAGTATGCGTGGCTGGAACAGGAACATCCAGACCTGTTCGCGCGCATGCTGCAGCGCATCAAGGAAGGACGATTCATTCCCGTCGGCGGAATGTGGGTCGAATCCGATAACATGCTGCCCACAGGTGAGTCGCTGATCCGCCAGATCACGTTCGGCATGCGTTACTTCCGTGAACATCTTGGCGTGGAACCAAAAGGACTGTGGCTTCCCGACAGTTTCGGTTATTGCGGGGCATGGCCGCAAATCGCACGTCGTGCCGGTTTCGAATGGTTCCTCACACAGAAGATCTCATGGAACGACACCACGAAATTCCCCCACCATTCCTTCGAATGGGAAGGCATCGACGGATCGCGAATCCTTACGCACTTCCCGCCGTCGGACACGTACGGCTCGACCGTAAGCATGCAGGAACTGCAGTATTCCCAGCGCAACTTCCTTGACAAGGACCTGTCGCGCAACGCCATACTGCTGTACGGATACAGCGATGGCGGCGGCGGTCCCACCCGCGAAATGGTCGCACGTATCCGCAGGGACCATGATCTTGCCGGCGCTCCGAGCATCGATTTCGGCACTCCGGACGAACTGTTCGATCGCGTCCGACACGATATCGTCGATGCGGCTCCGGACGAAACCCCGGTTTTCAAGGGTGAACTGTATCTGGAACTGCATCGCGCCACACTGACATCGCAACAGGAAATGAAACGCGGATGCAGGCGGGAAGAAAACCTGCTGAGAACAACGGAATATCTGTGCGCCGCAGCCAGCGTGTTCAACCCAGAATACCGATATCCACGTGAGGAACTTGACGGTATCTGGAAAACGCTCCTGCTGAACCAATTCCACGACATTCTTCCCGGATCGGCGATCGCATGGGTGCATCGGCAGGCGCGTGCGGACTATGTGCGCGACATCGCAAGACTGCGTGATATCGCCGCTGAAGCGGGTGCTTCCATCGCATCGGCGCGGGATGATGCCGACATGCGATCGAACGCGGCCATCGTCCCATATACGGCAAAGAATGGCGATTCGTGGATTGCTCGCACTGCGGCAGTGGGAACGCAGGATGATGACGCGAACGGCACCGACGCGGTCGCCGATGAATCCACCATCGCAACGACATGCGACGACGGTCGAATCATACTTGACAACGGTTTGCTACGTGCCATCATCGCACCAGACGGTACGGTCCGTTCACTGATCGACCTTGATAATGGACACGAACTGGTGCCCGACGGCAGTGGAATCGGGCATTACGAGCTTCTCCGCGACGAGCCATACGAGTGGGACGCATGGGACATCCAGCGCGATGCCTTCCTCAGCGCCGAAGGCATCGATGACTCGCATGTGGAACGAGTGACGGAGACAAAACGCGGCGGAGCCACCGTGCACGTGTCCAGCACCGCCGACGGGGTGTCCATCGATGCCTGCATTACATTGCGGCCAAAGTCGAAAAGCCTTGAATTCCGGACCAAAGTGGATTGGCGGGCATCCGAACGATTCCTCAAAGTCGACATTCCCATGGCTATCCAGGCCGACCGGGCGCAGTACGAATGCCAGTACGGCATGGTGGAACGGCCCATTCAGAAGAACACACGTTCCGACGAGGCGAAATACGAAAGCTGCACGCACCGGTTCGTACGCGTCGCCGATGCCGGCTATGCGGCTGCGGTCGTCAACGCCAGCACCTACGGTTCCGACGTTTCGCCGATTCACCGGAACACGGCTTCCGGGCCGGTGCGTGGCACGATGATTCGACTTTCGTTGCTGTCGTCCCCGCTATACCCCGATCCGAACACTGACAAGGGCGTGCATGAGTTCGCGTGGAACGTTGTGGCGGATGCCAGTATGCCGGCTGTGCTTGACGGGGCGAACCGTCTCAACGCGGCCGTGCTGCCTGCCGTGCCGGCGTTCGATCCGCTGGCGCAGCTCAACCCGGTGGATGGCGTCATGGTGCTTGACTGGGTCAAGCTTGCCGATGACGGTTCCGGTGATCTGATACTGCGCGTCTATGAGGCGGTCGGCGGCGAAGCCCATGCGAGACTTGCCGTCAACGCCGCTTTGGGGAAGGCCACGGTACGCGAGTGTTCCATTATGGAGGATGCGCGGCTGGATGCCGAATTGCCCGCGGCTTTTGCCGACGGTGATCCGTCCGTGGCAAGAACGGCGCAAGGAGCGATGCTGAGCCTGCATCCGTTCCAATTGGCCACGTTGCGCGTCAGTTGTGGAAGCGATGGTGGAAATACTGATGGGAATGAGAGTGGAAGTCTGCGATAGATGAGGAACTGGCGGCGGATGTGCTGAGCCGTGCGCCGCCTATTCCTTGGCTTGAGTCCACGCCTGAAGCTTCATACGATTGAGCTCGGTGTTGGGATCGTACGTGTCATCCAACCGCTCCTGATACATCGCGACCAGTTCTCCGCCGCGGCCCAACGCCTCCAAAGCGGCCTCACGAATCGACTCCCATTCGTACGGCACCACTTCCTCGGGGAACATGACCGTGCACTGGTTCGGTGCGTCACGCTTCACCAGATCGACGAAATTCAGCAGATCCTGCCACCGTTCGGCAGCGATCAGCCGCGCCGCGTACGCGTCGGCAAGCGGCTCGGACGTATGGTTGTCGCGCAGGAAACGATCGGCCTCCTCGGCATCGCCACTGATCCGCATCAGATCGTGCCGCAGGAACTGCACGGCATGGTCGAACTGGTTTTGCGCGGTCTGCGCAAGCTGCTGTTTGGACAGGAATGATGGGTCAAGCATGGCGAGATCGTTCAGTTCCTCGGGGGAGAGGGTGGGCGAACCGCCGGTAGTGGAATCGCCGGCAGCGCCCGTGGAATGCGTGATCGAGTTCGCGGTATCCGCGCCGTCCGCAGCGTCTGTACTATTCGTGCTATGCGCACTGTCCGCGTCAGAGGACGTATCACGAAGGTTATGCGATTGCGTTGCGGTGGCGTCGCGTGCACCCGTATCGCCCGTAACATCACTGTCGATACTGCCGACGCTGTTCATAGTGTCGCCAGTCGTGCTGCTTGCATCGCCATTACCGGACTTCGCTGCGAAATCACGCATCGCGGCAATGCCCTTGTTCAACGCGTCATAGGCGAACATGCGCGTATCATCCCATTGCGCGAACGACAGTCCGCAAGACAGCAGCTCCACCATCTGCATGGCGTTGAGCCGGAAATCCTCATTGCACGCCACCTGCGTGATCATGCGCAACGCCTGCTCGCCCGTCATCGGATCGGCGTTGCAGGCCACGGCATCCATGTACACGCGTACGGTCTGAATCAGATCCTTCAGATAGTCGAAACCCTCGTTGTCGCGGTCGGCTACATTGCCGACGAATCGTGCGGTCATTTCCACGGCCTTGGCGAGGTTGCCGACCGTATCAAGCCAACGTGTGCTGATCACCGCGTTGCCGACCACCGCGTCCACACCGGACAATGCCTGCGAATCCAGTGAAAACGTCGGCATGTCGATGCGTGGGATTTCCACGCCAGTGTCAGTGCGTTCCGCGGTAGGCACCATGGATGCGAGGGCGTCGAAATACCATTGCATGGGCATATTGATGACCGTGTCCGCGTCGGAAAGATTGGCGACCGGCACATCGTTACGTTGGTCGGAGCCTTCTCGACTGGCTTCGCGTATCATGTGGTTCCACAGGAAGGTCGGTCCGTCGAATTCGTTGGAACTGAGCCATCCGTTGTTGACGTAATCGGTGAGATCGTCGGCATCCTGCCTGCGATTGAAGCTGCCCTGTCCAGAATCCATTGCATGCCTTTCCATTGCGCATCTAGGTGAGGCGGTGTTGCTGGTTGAATATGTCTTATCAGTTCGCTACTGACGCCCAAGCCTATAGCATGATATGGCGCTTGTGCCGAAAGTTCCAGTTTCGATGCATGAAACATTCTGCGAAACACTTCTGCGCGCTTATTATGAGCTCTTGGTCGTGATTGCGATTCATGCCGTTGCCGCTGTCTCCGTGATTCGAGATAAGTTGGGTGTCCTGGCCGGTAGAATTACGATTGTTGTTGCATACGTCACGTAGTCGCGGCGTATTCCGTGGACTTAGACGGGGCCATAAAGGCCCGTTATGGTCAGGTAAGAAAGAGAATTTACCTATGAAGGTTGCAAGTGGCAATGTCCTGTGGCGGCAGCGTAAGCGTAATTGGTGCCGTACGCCATTCACATTCACCGTATACACGCTTACCGATCGGGAATTGAGCGTCAAAACCGGTATCTTGAATGAGAGATTCAACCTGATCAAGCTGTTTCGTATCGTTGACATCAGTGTGGAGCGTACGTTCCTGCAGCGTATCTTCGGTATGAGCACGCTTGTGCTGGATACGCGTGACCAGTCGTCTGGCAACGGCGTGGTGGCACTGAAGAACGTGATTAACGGTTTCGAGGTGCGTCAGGTGCTGCAGGAGGCTGTGGATGCGTCCCGGAAGGAAAATGGCATGTCCGCTCGTGAGTTCCTCGGAGGACCGGGTGGACGGGAATTTGGTCCTGGTTCAGATGGTCTGGATGTCGACGGTTTTGATGCGGGTGCCTATGCGGACGGTCAGTAAGCTGTATCGGCGCGAAATGAGTCGATGAAGGTGGTTTGCGCATAGGTTCGATATATGTGCAAACCACCTTGTCGTTTGGGTTGTCTGTTTCGGAATGGTTTTGTGCACGAGAACTATTCGGGCGATCCCGGTCAGTACTTGTTGGCGCCGGAGCCGATGAAGTTCACTTGGAAGCCACGGTGGTAGTGCAGGAACATATCCGCGCCGTAGCGATCGACCGGACGATGCGTGAATAGCATGCGGATGGCGAAGGCGGTCTGCACGTCTTCGGGCAGATTCATGAATTCCTTATGCGCGTCCCAATAGGGATTCATGGTGATGGCCGCGTCCGGTACGTAGGCGTAGCCGTAGCCGTCCTCGTTCACGTAGCCCATGAACGGCAGATCCCAAGCGTTATGCTCGGTAAGCGCTTGTTTGAAGTCTTCGACTTTGGCGAGTGCCTCGTCGCTGATGTCGAGGCTCTTGGCGACTTTGTTGGCTTCGGTGGTCTTCGCCTCGGCGTCTTGGCTGAACATGTTGAGGTCTACGGTGATGATGGGGTTCTTATCGGCCATGGCTTTGTCCTTTTACCTTGTATTTGTGAACATGAGTAATGTTTGTTTTCGTGTTCTCTTTAGATGAAAAGTGAACATGTGTGGTGGATAGTTTTTTCTGTCCATGAATAACGATATCACGATTAATGGGCGTTGAAATCGCTGAAGATAAGCTATATTTGTGGTTATGTGCGTTAATTCGTTGCAATATAGGCAATCTGCCATGGGGTAAAAGAAATGGAAAAATATAACATTGAGCGTGTTCTTTTTATTTTGGAAATTCGTGTTGCTCTAGTGTTCATATGAACATGTGTAGTTGATTATGGTCTGTGTGAATGCGTCTGATTTTGATAAGTAGTGTTTTGGACGCCGATGATGGACGCCGATGATGGATGACTCACTTGTGCTTGGCGTATCCGACTCGAGATAGGCAAAAGGAATTGCAAAACGACCGTGGATTACAGCGCGGACTTGCCGGTGAGATGGCGGTAGAGCTCCGGATCGACCGGCTTGATGAGTTTGAGCGTGGAAACGACCACCTTTGACTCTCTGCCGTCCTCGCTGCGGTTCACCGATTCGCGCACATCATCCAATGCAACCGCGCTGCCGACGAAATAATAGGATTTCTCCTGCTCCTCGGCTTTACGACGGATGAAAACCGGCACAAAATGGCGATTCTGCCATTCCGGAGTATGTTCCGTTCCATCCAGCAGCCATCGGAATTCGTTTGATTTAAGCGAACGATTGTTCTTGCTGAACCATTCGATCTCGCCGGGATTAAGGAACCGGTCGCCATACTGGCTCGCCTCATATTTAATGAAAATCGGGAGCGAGCCGGTTTCGGTGTCCAATTTGTATCCGCCGACATTCTGCGGCACCTGTTCCGCAGGCCAACCACACAGTCGCATCACATCGAACACACTGTACTTTTCTCCATACAGGAACCCATGATTCTGGCGGATATGATGCTTGCGGGACGATTCTGCCAACGCCAACGCGTTGAACAGACCGGCTTCGACGGTATCCGTGAAGAACGTGCGGAAAGTGGTCTGTTCAAGCATCGACCGGAACTCGTCGGTCAACCGATAAGCCCCATCATCGCAGAGGCGCACCAAAGGAGTCTGCCCGAAACGTTTGCTGTTCGCGGCGATGAAATAGGAATAATCCAACGTGGCGAACGCGGAACGGCATTGCAACTCGTTACTGTCCGCATCGGGGAACAGCGCAGTCAACAACGTCTGCAAATCGACGATCGTGATCGCATGCTGTGAAGCGACCTCACGAAGCGCAGTCAGCGCATCCTCGGAACAATCCGGATCGATCCGCTGCCAATCCATACCGCACAATGCCGCCAAAACCAACAATTCGTGCGGACGCAAGCCGCGCAATTGCGTGGCGGTCAACATTTTCAGCACACCATTCTGCGCATCCGAAGTCGATTCAAGCTGTTCAAGATACGAAATGGTCGCATTCTTGCCGCGCGACAGACTCTTCTCGCGGGAACGTACGAACGACAGATAATCGTCGTTCTTCGACGCCATCGTGAACACGAGCGACGCGTCACGGCGCGCGAAATCCATCAGCATCGGGATACGTCCCAATTCGTACCGCATCTGCTGGTACTGCTGGCTCAGCAGTTTCATATTCGACAAATCGGCGGTGTCAAGCGAGGCAAGCACGCGCTCGCGGGCGATTTTGTCGAAGCTGATGGACGAGACGCCGATGGTTTCGCGTTGCAGATTCTTACGGGCTACATCGCGATCGCCGGTATGGCCGTACAGTGCGATCGGAATCAGATAATTATTCGCGTAATTGCCGATGAAATCAATGACGACCACGCAATCCTTGCCGCTTGCCTTGCGCAAACCGCGGCCGAGCTGCTGCGTGAAAATGATGCTCGACTTCGTTTGACGCAACATCACGATCTGATTGACGTGTGGAATATCCACGCCTTCATTGAACAGGTCGACGGTGAAAATATAGTCCAATTCGCCGTTCTCCAACTGTGCTACGGCAGTGTTGCGTTCCATCTGCGAATTTTCGCCGGTGATGGCTTTCGTGCGGTATGGCCGTTCCGCCTGCTGGTTCATCTGCTGGTTGAACAGGTCGGACAGTCGTTTCGCTTCCTCGCGTCGGCTGCAGAACACCAGACCTTGCACGGGTGTTCCGGCCTCGCTGTAGATCTGTATCTTGTCGATGATGTAGCGCACGCGGTTCGGGTCGGCGAGTTCTTCAAGCCAACGGCTTAGCTCGTTACGTTCCTGGTCGGTCATTGACTCGACCTTGACGTCTTTGCCGGCGATCTTCTCGTCGGGCGCGTCCTGAATGTATTCGTGCACCCCGTAATAGTGGAACGGGCAGAGCATGTCCTCTTCAAGCGCCTTCTGCAGGCGGATTTCGTAGGCCACGTTGTTGCCGAATAATTCGAAGATGTTCGCACCGTCCGTACGTTCCGGCGTTGCGGTCATGCCGAGCATGAAATTCGGCTGGAAATGGTCGATGACGCGTTTATACGATTCGGCGGCCGCATGATGCACTTCGTCGACGAGAATGTAATCGAACTCGTCTGCGTCGAATTGTGCAAGCGTTTCCGGACACGACATCGTCTGCACGGTGGCGAACACGTATTTGCGATCCGATTCCTTGCTGCCACCCGAAAACAGGCCGAGTTCGCTTTTCGGGCATCCAAGCACTTTTTGGAACGATTCTTCAGCTTTCTTGAGGATCTGCTCCTGTTGCGCGATGTACAGCATGCGATTCGGTTTGACCTGCCGCACGTCGAACGCTGACAGATACGTTTTGCCGGTGCCGGTAGCGGAAACGATGATCGCACGGCTTTCGCCCTGCTTGCGTAGCTGTGCGAGATTCATCAGCGCTTCCACCTGCATGGCGTTCGGCTGAATGGTTTGCGATTGGCTTGTTTTTTCGATCGGCTTGCGATTCGGCCGTTGCGGCGCGTACTTTTTGAAGTCTTCCTCGTACAGTTTCAGCCAAGCGTCGGTGAGCGGCTTCGATTCGCTGATTTGCGATTCGATTTCCTCGCTAAGCTGTTCGGCAAGACCGCTGGTATCGGTGGTGGCGACTTTGAGATTCCACTCGCGATTGGAATTCAGCGCGTTGATGGTGAGATTCGAACTGCCAACATACGTGGAATACAACGGCTCGTCGCCTTGCGCATGATGGAAAACATAGCCTTTGGGATGATAAGGGTAGGCAGCTGTGGCATCGTCATCGTTTCGACTGGACCGCTCCGGCTGCCAAACTTGCACTTGAATACCGGTTTCCCGCTGAAGTTTCAGCAGTTCCCTGAATGCTTTGGGAGAGTTGAAATAATTGAACGTCGACGTGATGATTCGACCAGCCTGATGGTCATTGTTGTCAGCGAAATCAAGGAAATACTGCTTAAGCACCTGCAACGCGCCCTGGCTGACGAACGCGACGGACATGTCGAAATCCTGACTGCGTTGCAGTTCGTCCTTGATGGCGTATTCCATGGTCCGACCGTCATGGTTGGCGATCAACGTCGGCTCGTACTGTGCGTCGACATTGTCCTTTTTGTTGACGAAACCGGATAGCAGCGCCTCAACAAGGGAGGAATGGTCATGGTCGTCCATATTGCGCATCATCAGTCGTCACTTTCGTGCGTGGCTGCCGGAAAAGCCGGAAAATCCATGGCGGAGATCAATCGCACCGCTTCTCGGTCGGCGGGCGCCCAGTCCAAAGTGGGCATTTCGGCGGGCGCTACCCAACGAATCTCATGATGCTCGGTCAGATGGGGTGCGCCGCTTATCAAATGGCACACAAACGACGTGAGCACGACGGTACCGAAATCGTAATCGTAAGAAGACGTGCACACTTCGTTGGCAACTTCGACCTCGCACAGCAACTCTTCTTCGATTTCGCGATGCAATGCCTGACGCGCCGTTTCATGCGGTTCGATCTTGCCGCCCGGAAACTCCCAGAAACCAGCCAGTGATCGGCCTTCTCCGCGTTGCGCGCACAGCACCTTGCCGTCTTTGACGATAGCCGCGCCGACGACGTTAATGGTTTTGCGCGGTGTCGGTTGCGCTGACTGTTGCGGATTCTGGTCGGTTGCCGTCATTGCTTTCTCCTGACTAACGAACAGGTCCAGGATACAACGGGGGAGATTACGCCAGGCCCGAATGGGGAGCAACTTACGCGATGGAAATCAGTCCCAATGGTGTCACTTGCATGGCCTGGTGTATCGGCAGTTGGGGAAACCGGTGCACCCGTAAAACGCGCGGGACGGGTCGGAGCCGGCATGCCGCAATCGCAATGCCTCACCGCAATTCGGGCACTGCGGCGGCAGCTTCACGCCGCGGAAGATGTTCGGGCAGATCTTGTCGTGCAATTCGTACATGAAACGTGACGGACGCGACTGGTCCACCACGAAAAACAGCTTCTTTTTGCAACGCGTCATCGCCACGTAAAACAGCCGGCGTTCCTCCGCGTGCGGCATGCGTTCCACTTCCGGCAGTAGCAGGCCGAGCAGCGGCTCTTCCGGAATCGCGCTTGGGAAACCCTTCAAACCGCCGGAACAGCACAGCAGAAAAACGAAATCGCGTTGCAGACCCTTGGAAGCGTGCGCGGTCATGAATTTGATGTCCATGTCCGGTTTTTCCGGAAAAACGATGCCGCCGGTATGCTCGTCGATTTGGAACAGCCCGTCGCGGTCGTTGCGTGACAGCAGGTTCAGGTCGCTTCGGTAGCGTCCCAGCATCAGCACCGACGCGGCTTTCGGCAGTTTGCGCAGCTGCTCGACGATCGCATCGAACCGTTCCTCCTGCGTTGCGCCGCCAAGCGCCTTCAGCGAATAATCCTTCTTGTCGCTCGGATTGCGCAATTGCTTGGCGTACAGGCTTTTGTCCTGCATGACGAACGCGCCGCTCGCATCGATGAGGCTCTGCCGGAACCGTCGCGTCGTCGTGATCTGGAACATGCGTGTCGGCCCCCAATTGCGCCAAATATCGGCGAAATCGAGAATCAGGTGAATGTCGCTGCCGGCGAAACGGTAGATCGACTGCCAGTCGTCGCCCACGCAGAACAGCGTGAAATCGCTCTGCTCTCGCAATGCGCGGATCAGCTCGTAACGTGGCCGCGACATGTCTTGGTATTCGTCGATGAGCACGTATTTGTACGGGTGGCGGTATGCGCCGCGCCTTACGCAGCGAATGGCGTCGGTGATCATGCCGGGAAAATCGATGCCCTGGGTCGCGCGGAAATTGCCGACATACGCGTTGTACAGCGGCTCGACGAGCTGCAGCATCTCACGATTACGGCCGATATGTTTGCCGCCGCGCCTCTCATTGAGCTCGCGCATGCCGTCGATGCCGATATTGTTCTGCCGCATGTGCTGGATGATGGTCTGCGCGTTTTCGACAAGGCTCTGCCTGTACTGGTTGAAAGCGTAATCATCCGTCGGCAGTTGGAAATCCTCACGTTTCGCGGCGGCGCCATACTTGCCGAACAGCTCCTTCGACATGAGCTTGAATGCGAGCAGACGGTAGGAGATGTTCTGTGCGAGCAGCCGGTCAAACGTGTCTCGTACCACGGCGTTCGACGCATGGCCGTCGATGATGGGACGGTTGGCGATGGTGGCCGCACGGCAGATTTCCAGGCCGAGACTGTGGAACGTGCATGCGCGGATCGTTTTGCCGGTGCTTGCCATGATACGTTGCGACATGTCACCCGCGGACGCCTTGGTGAACGACAATACGAGAATCTCTTCGGGGGTGGCGCGTTTTGTGGCAAGCAGCCATGCGATATATCCGACGATGGTAGTGGTTTTGCCTGTTCCCGCGCCCGCAAGCACGAGGGTGTTGTGACCTGCGCCGGCGATCGCGCTGATCTGCTCGTCGCTCAATTCGTGCTTTTCGATATTGCCGATGATGTCACGCGCCTTGTCGATGCGGTCGGCTGGCAACAGCGGTTGCGGGGTGAGCTTTGCAGGCCGTTGCGATTGGTGTTGCTGCGATTGACGGCGTTGCGATTGACGTTGCGGCGTGGCATGCGGTTGCAGTTGCGGTTGCGTGACTCGTCGCGCAACCTGTCCCGTCTGCTTGGTCTGTCCGGTCCGCGCAGGCTTGGCGTTGTTGGCATTCTTGGCAGAGGATTGCGTTTGCCGGGGCTGCTGCGTCTCATCTTCCGTGCCCAGCACGTACTTCAGCATCCTCAGCAATCCCATGACGCTCCTTCCATGCGTTTCCAAACCGCCGCAAGGGGCAATTATAACGTGGGTGGAGCGCGTCACGCCCACGTCATCGATCGCATCGCTACGCTTCGAACGGGTACTTAAGACCCCAATCCGCACGCAGCGAATCCATGCATTCCATGATGCGCAACGTGTCGGAATGCGGCATCTCATCGCATTCGGTACGCCCGTCCAGCATGGCCTGTGCGGCCGATGCCACCTCATACTCGTAGCCGGTCAACTGTTCGGGAACGTCATAATGCGCGGTGACGGCATGCGAGCCGTCGAACACGTCAATCGCCTCGACATTGTTGATGTTCTGGCACGTGAGATACCCCTCCGTGCCCCACACCGCGCCCATACGGTTCGAATGGCACAGAATCGAGCTTTGCGCGGTGGCCATCACACCATTCTGGTAATAGAACGTCATCGAATTGTGCGCGTCCACGCCGGTTTCATACGGTTGCATCGACGATTCAACACGTGCGATCGGCGCATTATGCATGATCATGTCGATGAAATTGATTGGATACACGCCGACGTCCAGCAGCGCGCCGCCAGCCAGCGCAGGATCGGTGATACGCGCCTTCGCCGTGGTCGGATAGCACAGATTCGCGTCGATCGCCTGCACCTCGCCGATCACGCCGGACGCGATGATATCGTCGATCATGCCACGCGACGGCATATACCGCGTCCAAATCGCCTCCGTGCACAGCATGCCGGTCTCATCCGAAACGTCCAATATCTCACGCGCCTGCTGCGTGTTCGCGCCGAACGCCTTCTCCACCAGCACGCCCTTGCCGGCGCGCATGCACAAAATCGCCTGCTCGGCATGGAAGTTATGCGGAGTGGCGATATACACAAGATTCACGTTCGGATCGGCGACAAGCTCCTCATACGATCCGTACGACACCGGAAAACCGTATTTCGCCGCGAACGCCGCTGCGCGCTCGCCGTCGCGGGCCGCCACCGCGTACGGTGCGACCAGATCGCGGTACCGGTCATCCGCCGCCATTTTCACCAACGTTTCGGCCATGCTCTGCGCGATACGGCCCGCGCCGAGAATCGCCACATTGATCTGTGCCATGAAATCTCCTTGTTTTGAACTGCCTGTTTGCTACGTTGCAATGACCAGCGTACGCCACATGCGACGGCGGCACGCGTTATGCGAAAACGATTGATCGGCCCTTTTGCCATAATGGGAAGCCGTGACGGCAGAGCATCGCAGGCAGACAGCCAAACCCGGAAAAACCGGCAAACCCAAGAAAACCGGCAAACCTAGAAAAACCGGCAAACCCGAAAAATACGAGCGGGGCACGCGCAGCTACACCATGTCCCACATCCGCGGCAAAGACACATCCATCGAACGGATGGTACGTAGCTTTCTGTTTGCCAAAGGCTTGCGATTCCGCAAAAACGACAAGCGATACCCAGGCCACCCGGACGTGGTACTACCGAAATACCGTACGATCATATTCGTCAACGGCTGCTTCTGGCACATGCACGAAGGCTGTCCGAAAGCCACACGCGTGCCCAAATCGAACGTCGAATTCTGGACCGCGAAACTGCTGCGCAATCACGAACGAGACGCGAGGCAGCGCGCCGAACTCGAAGCGGACGGCTGGAAAGTCATCGTGGTGTGGGAATGCGAGCTCGGTAAGAAGGTGCGCGACGAACGGTTGGAACGGCTTTACCGCGAAATCGTGGACGATTCCGGAAAGGCGGACGATTCCGGGGAATGACAGTCGGCAGGCGGCGTTGTGCGAAACGTGGTAAAAACAGGAATATGGAAAATGTTGAGAATGGCGTGCAGCCGCAGTTGTCGAAGCGCGCGCAGATTGCCAATCCGTTCCGCGCCATGGTGTTCGGAGCCATGGCCGATGAGATGATCGCCAACGGCACCGATGTGGTCAAGCTGAGCCTCGGCGAGCCGGACTTCGGCGCGCCGCCGGCCGTGCGTGACGCCATGCGCGAACAGTATGACGGCCGTCCGCTGCCGTACACCGCGGCGATGGGCCTGCCGGAACTGCGCCAGGCGATTTCCGATTTCTATAAGGAACGTCACCACGTCGATGTCGACCCGAAACGCATCGCGATTACCGCAGGCGGTTCGACGGCACTGCTGCTGTCCGCCGCGCTGACGGTCAACGATGACGACGAAGTGCTCATCGCAGACCCGTCCTACCCGTGCAACCGCGAGCTGGTACGCGCGTTCGGCGGCAAAGTCGTGGACGTGCCGACGTCCGCCGCCACCCGATTCCACCTGACGTCGGAACTGTGCAAAGAATACTGGACGGACCGCACCAAGGCCGTCATGATCACTTCGCCGTCCAACCCGACCGGCACCACCATCGCCTTCGACACCCTGAAAGCCGTGTGCGACCTAGCCCGTGAGCGTGGCGCATGGCGCATCGTCGACGAAACCTACCTCGACCTGGCCGACCGCGAACCGGACGGATCCGACGTGAAATCCGTGCTGGCCTGCGATCCGGACGCCATCGTCTGCTCCAGCTTCTCCAAGTTCTTCGGCATGACCGGCTGGAGGCTCGGCTGGATGGTCGTGCCCGAATACGCGCTCGAAGCCATGGACGACCTCGCCACCAACTTCTTCCTGTGCGCGCACACGCCGACCCAGCATGCGGCGCTCGCCTGCTTCACGCCGGAAACGCTGGCCGTGTGCGAGGAACGCCGTCAGGAACTGCTGGAGCGTCGCCGCATTGTGGTGGACGGTCTGGCCGAGATCGGTCTGCCGCTGGAAGTCGAACCGAACGGCGCGTTCTACGCGTATTTCAACATTTCCAGCACCGGTTTGGATGCGTGGACGTTCTGCGAGCGTGCGCTGAAGGAAGCGCATATCGCGTTGACGCCTGGCCGCGATTTCGGCGAGGCCACCGCGGATACGCACGTGCGCCTGTCGTATGCTGCCTCTCGTGAGGCGTTGCGTGAAGGTTTGAATCGGCTTGGCGATTTCGTAGCCAAGGCGCGCGGTTGAGCGGTTCCTGCTTCGCGTTTTTCGCGCTGCTGCAATCGTCGTTTGTATTGCGATTCGTATTGCAGTGAATAGTGCCCATCCTCCATTTTCTGAGGATGGGCATCTGCATTTTTGGCGGCGGATTTCAGCCTTCCGTCTGCTGCAATTCCTCCAACTGGTTTTTCGTTTTGTGTAGCTTTGCGTAGATTTCATTGCGTTGTTCGGGATTCTTGGCACGCTGATGGTCGCGGGTGAGCTTGTCGACCTGCGCGGTGAGCTGTGCAATCTGCATGCGTCGGGCAAGACGCGTGTTCACGTCGATGGGGGAGGGGTCGTCCAGAATCACCTGCGAGCATAGCGACTCCCACAAGGCGTCCATGGAATCGACCGCCGGATCCGTGGCGTTCAGCGTGGCCTCGCCGGCCGGCTGCCAATCGGAAGCGAACACCTTGGATGTGGTCGTGTGCCCGGCACGTGCCGGCAGCGCTCGACGGACGGCGAACGCGCACTCCTGACGCGTCGTACCCTCGAAATCGGCGTCGCGTACGCAAACGAACAGCATGCCCGACTTGCGTTGCATCGCAATCAATTCGACGATATCCGTCGGAACGGCGGCGTTTGGTTCGTGCAAACGCAGGCCGATCACCAGTATTTCCGGCACGCGCGTACCGGCGGCGAGTCCGATATTGCGCGCCTGCAGCAGCGACAGCATGGTGATTGATTCGATGTCGTTCGCCAAACGCTGCTTTGTTTTGGCGGAAACCGGAATCTTCGCCACGAACAGGCCTTTCGGCAGCCTCGCCTTCTCGGCGGGAATCGCAGTGGAATTCGGCAGACCCAAAGTGGTTGCGGAAACGGAACCGCAGGAGGCGATCGTCATTGCTGGCCTTCTTTCGTAAGCACGCCGCAATTGTTGCGGCATTGCTTCGACTGTAGCGCATATGCATTGCGATTGCCGGCATTCGCGCGATTACTGGCGATCATTGGCGATTGGGGAACGCGATTGCAGTGCGCGACACGCCGAAGTTTGCCGATTGCCGCATGTTCGCGTATTATTTCCTCTTGCGGTGATCATAGCCTAGGTGAGACGCCCGGTCCCATTCCGAACCCGGAAGCTAAGGCCTAGCACGGCGATGGTACTGCACTCGAGAGGGTGTGGGAGAGTAGCAAGTCGCCGCGTTTACTCTTTTCGAATCCCGAGTTGAGCTGAGCTCCTCGGGATTTTTCGTTATCTGTCAAAGCAACTGACAAGAGTGCGTCGCCACTATCTTTTACATTGCCAATGCCGTTACGCCGTCAGCGTGACTGTCGTCTATCCAATATATAAAAAGTATATACGTCTTATATAAATTGATTGTCGAAGCGGAGGAACCTTCATGATCATCTCGGTCATCAACCTCAAGGGCGGCAGCGGCAAAACCACCACCGCCATGGCGTTGGCCACCGCGGCCGCACGGCACAACCGCAACGTGTCCGTGCTGGACACCGATCCGCAAGGCGACGCCACCACATGGGCGGGCGACGCCGAAGACGCCGGCGAAACCCTGCCGTTCACCGTGGACTCCGCCAATATCGGCAAACTGAAACGACTGCGCAAAACCATGGCGGATGACGAACTCGTCATCATCGACTGCCCGCCGGCCGGCAACGTGGTGGATGTGGCCTGCGATGTGGCCGATTTCGTCATCGTTCCGGCCACCCAGGGGCCATTCGAACTGAGCCATGCGCTCGAAACCGCGGAAAGCCTCGACGTGGCCGGCAAACCGTACGCGCTGCTGCTGCTCAAAGTGGAAAACAACAAGCTGGCCGGCAACGCGGTCAATCTCATCCGCGAACGCGGCGCCAGCGTCTTCGACGCGTCCGTACCCAAGCGCGTGGGCATGCAGAAAGTCATCGGCCACGCATTTCCTAGCAATCTCAATGGGTATGAAGACGTGTATCTCGAACTTGAGGAGGCGATCGCCTGATGGCCATTAGAAAACCGAACGGTGGTGCGAAGGCAGCGTCCACCGCTCCGCTGACCAGCGTGCAGGACACCCGCAGCCGTGGCAATGGCAACGGCAACGGCGAACGTGTGCTCATGAGTTTCAAAATTCCATCCGATCTGAAAATGATGCTGCAGGAAAACGCGCGTGAACGCGGCACCACCGCCAGCCGCATCATCATCGACGGCATCCGCCACGAGCTCGGCCTCGACGACTAAGCCGAAGGCGTGAAGGAAACCGTCGGAACATCAACGGAACGGACATAAACGGACACGGGCGGACATGGATGGTCGCGGACGTGCGTTCCGAAAAAACAAGGGAATGGTATGGCTCAGGCAAAAACACGCCAGCCGCAAGGGCCGGCAACGGGCAAATCGCAAGCGTCGGCCAAAGCGAATCGGGCTAAAGCAAAACCGGCCGCAACGAGACCGGTCAAGCCGCTACGCACGCTGAATAAGACGAAAACGCATCGCGTACGCAACTTCATCTGCGCGGTGATTGCCTTCATATTCGCGCTCGCCGCGCTGCTGGGCACTGTCACGCACATTCTGCCGGAAGAACTGCAGGCGTTGCCGTATATGCCGATCGTCGTCTCCCTAGTGCCATGGTTCACGCTGCTCGCCGTAATCGCGCTCGTCTGCGCCATCGTCTCCAAACGTACGGTGTCCATCGTGATGGCCGTTCTGGCGATTGCGTTGCAGGCGTTCTGGCAGTATCCGTTCTTCTACCAGCCTTCGAAACTGCCACGTGCCGCAGTCGCGGCGGCGTCCGGCGAAACCGTCAACACGGATGACGGCTACGCGCGGCTGATGACGTGCAATGTGTACAAAGGGCGCGCCGATGCGCGTGAGATCGTGGATCTGGTGCGCAGCGAACACGTCGAGGTGCTTGCGTTGCAGGAGACGACCGACGCTTTCGTGGACGATCTGAACCGTGCCGGCATCGCCTCGTATCTGCCCTATGCGCAGGTGTCGAGTTCGGACGGCGTGTACGGCAACGGCCTTTGGTCGGCGAGTCCGCTTGACGACCCTTCCGATGACGATGTCGATTCGAGCGCGTCGTTCATGCCGGGCGGCACCGTTTCGTTCAATGGGGGAGCCACGCAGGTGCGTTTCGTATCCGTGCATACCACGTCGCCGACGAACGATTACTGGCAGCAGTGGAAGCGGTCGCTCGACGAACTGGCGAAACTACGTTTCGACACTAGCCGACGGTACGTTTTCATGGGTGATTTCAACGCGACGTACGACCATACGCCGTTCCGCAACATTCTGGGAAACCGTTTCTCCGACGCCTCCCGTCAGGCCGGCGAGGGATTGAAATTCTCATGGCCTGCGAATGTCGATTACGTGCCGTCGTTCGCCGGAATCGACCATATCGTACTGGATTCCGGCATGCAGGCCGGACAGGTGCGCACAGTCAAAGTGGACGGCAGCGACCACAAAGCGCTGCTGGCGATTGTGCGGGTCGGCTAAGCCCGTGGCTAGACGGTGACGACCGGCATGTTATTCGAATATCAGATGCAGGCGATGACGTTCGTGCATTGCGGTTCTGTGGGCAGCATCGGCATGGTGAACTGGTCGAGCAGCTTGTAGGAGAGCGGTCCGGGCAACTGTCCTACCGGATTCGTGTGCGCCAGCCGTTCCACAATAGAGAAATATGGTATGTCTTGCATGCTGATCCCTTGGTCTTCCAAAGGTGATGTATGGGTTGTGCGGTTGCTTTCCGATGCTTCCATAGCAGAAGGGGGAACCTTTTGGATACATTCACTCAACCGCTTAAGTATCCGTTTGCCACTATAACAGAGGGAGGGTCATTGTGCCTGTGCTGGAGGGTGGCGGTGAGATGGTGTTGTCCGGATTGCGGACGTGCGATTGATCTTGGATGCTGCCGATGGCGATGCGCGCCGACAATGTACGGGGATATGAAAAAGTGCCCCAGATAGGAATCGAACCTACGACACCTTCTTTAGGAGAGAAGTGCTCTATCCACTGAGCTACTGAGGCAACGAGTCACCATTGTACACACAATATGGACTCGACATGACGGGTAATCGGACCTGATTGTTCGGGCTCAAGCCGTTTGACGGACGTTCCGGTGGAACGTCCGTAGGTGAGGGGAGCGGCTGTGCCGCGACGGATGCTCAGGCCAGATTGTCTTGCGTGCCTGCGGTGTTGGCCGCGGTGGCCTGCTCTGCCTGCGCGGCGTCGAGCTTGGCTCGGACCTCGCCAAGCAGGCTCTGCGCGCGCTTGGCCAACGCCTCGCCGATCTCCCACTGCCGCATGGACTGGTCGAGGTTCAGGCCGCCCGCCTCCAACGCCTGCACGGCCTGGATGAGCTTGTCGCGCGCCTCCTCGTATGGCATCTGCGCGATTGCTTCGCGTTCCTTGTCGGTCAGGCTGGATGCCGGTGCTGCTTCGTTGCTCATGTGCTACTCCTTCGTTACGGTTTTCACTTCAGACACGACGATGCCGTGCTTCAAGGTCATGGTCAGCTGGTCGCCCGTCTTCACCTTGTCCGCGTCGTCAAGCACATGCCCGTCGGCGCATTGCACCACCGCGTACCCGCGGTCAAGCGTGGATTGCGGACTCAGCGCGGTCAGCGACGCGTGCGCTTTCTCGATGGTCAGGCTCGCGTCGTCAAGAATACGGGTCAGACCGATCCGCATTCTTGTGCGTGCGTCATCAAGGAAACGCTGATGCGGTTCCAACATGGTGAGCGGCTGGGTGAGGCTTGGACGGTTCGCGTAGCCTTCGATAAGTCTGGTCTCGTTGGAGACGGTGGCATCGATGCGCACGCGCATGCGGTCCAGGTTCACCTGAATCAGCTGCATCTGCTCATGCACGTCCGGCACGACCTTCTTCGCTGCGTCGGTCGGCGTGGAGGCCCTGAGGTCGGCCACCAAATCCAGCAGGGTCCAATCGTCCTCATGCCCGATGGCGGAAATCAGGGGAGTGTGGGCCGCCGCCGCGGCGCGCACCACGTTCTCATCGGAAAAGCCAATCAGATCTTCGAAAGCGCCGCCGCCACGCGCCACGATGATCACATCCACATCTGGATCGGCATCCAGCTGCCGGATGGCCGCTACCACGTCCGACGGGCACTGCTCGCCCTGCACGTGCACATGCGTCACCTTGAAGCCGACGACGGGCCAACGCAGACGCACGTTGGTGATGACGTCGCCTTCCGCACGTGCCTGCGGCGCGCAGATCAAGCCGATGCAATGCGGAAATTCCGGCAACGGCTTCTTGCGATCGGCGTCGAACAGACCTTCTCCCTTAAGCTTCTTGCGTAGCTCGTCGATCATGGCCTTCAGACTGCCGCCCGCGCCGGCCGCGATGATCGCGTCGCCGCGCAACGACAGCGACGTGCGCTTCATCCACACGTTCGGCTTGCCGTGGATGATGACACGGTCGCCCTGCACAAACGCCGCCGCCGCCGCGGCGAACCGTCCGAAGCCGTTGACTTCCATAGCGATGTCCTGCTGGTCGTCGCGCAGCGTGATGTAGGCGCTTCCCTGACGACGCGTGTTGATCTGCGTGATCTGCCCGGCCACCCATACGGAGGGCCAACGTTCGACCGCCGTGTAGAACTTCTCGCTGAGCAGGCTCACCGGCCAAGGGTTGTCGGCGGTGGTTTCCGACGCCAGACGGGGCAGCGGCTTCGACGTCCGCTGCGCCGTCGGTGGGTTGTAATCCGGGTTCCAAGTCATAAGTCAAGATTCCATCATCTTGCGGACAAATGGAACATATGTTCGAGTGTTGCGAATGCTCCGTGCGTGAAGATAGTACGGTGTGTGGGGCTGTGTCAAAACGACACTCCGAGATGAAATCGTTACTTTTGTCACACAAGGTACAAAATGGCGAAATCTCGCCAAAAGTAGAATATATAGTTTCTCTAGCGGCGTGGTGACACTACATTTAGTGCCGACCTTGGCGTAGAGTGTGCATCTGTAGATACGAACGGGCATGCGGACGAAGCATGAAACCTGGCCGGATGGGTCCGGCCCGGAAAGGAAATATACATGGAAACCCAGACTCTGGAAGGCGTTGCGACCGAAACCGAGAACGCGCCGGAAATGGTCAAGGTGCTTGTCGAGAAGCGCGACGGGCGTGTGGTCGATTTCGATCCGATCAACATCATCAGCGCGGTGAAATCGGCTTTCGCCGACCTCGACAAGAAAATCGGTCCTCAGGAGGAACGGCTGATTCGCGACATCGCCAATCAGGTCGAGGCCGAAATCAAGGACCGTTACAATGGTCCGGCGAAGATCGAGGACATCCAAAACCTCGTGGAGCATGGGCTGATCGAGGATCATCTGTACGACGTGGCCCGCACGTACACCAACTACCGTCTGAACAAAGACATCGAACGTGCCAAGGCCACCGACATCAACGAAGCCGTCAAGCGTCTGGTGAACCGTGACGAGGCTCTGGTGCGCGAGAACGCCAACAAGGACTCCAACGTCTACTCCACCCAGCGTGACCTGCTGGCCGGCGCGGTGTCCAAGGCATCCGCCTTCTCCATGCTGCCGGACGCGGTGTCCAACGCCCACATGAAGGGCGACATCCACTTCCACGACGCCGATTACTCGCCGTTCACCGCGCAGTCCAACTGCTCGCTGCCGAACTACTGGGATATGCTCGCCAACGGCTTCACCCTCGGCAACGCGCCGATGGGTTCGCCGAACAGCATCTCCATCGCCGCCACGCAGATCACCCAGATCATGAAGGACGTGGCCTCCAGCCAGTACGGCGGACAGACCGCCAACCGCGCCGACGAGCATTTCGCCGAATACGCCAAGAAGGACTACGACAAGTTCCTTGAGCAGGCCCACGAGATCATGCCCGACGATCTGCCGATCGAGATCGCCGAACGTCAGGTGCGCATGGCCAAGGCCGTCGAGCCGAAGCGCCTGCACTTCGAAAAGGATCGTCCGGCACTGCCGATGGACGAGCCGTTCGACAAGACGTCCGACCGTCTGCAGCAGCTGCGTGAGATCTGGGCGAAGATCCAGACCCGCAAGGCCATCTACGACGCCATGCAGACCATGGAATACCAGATCAACTCCAACCGTGTGTCCAACGGCCAGACCCCGTTCGTGACCGTCGGCTTCGGTCTCGGCACCGACTGGTTCGCGCGCGAAATCCAGCGCGCCATCTTCCTCAACCGCATCCGCGGCCTCGGTTCCGAGCATCACACCGCCATCTTCCCGAAGCTCGTCTTCACCATCAAGCACGGTGTGAACGCCGATCCGGGCGACCCGAACTACGACCTGAAGCAGTTGGCCCTCGAATGCGCCACCAAGCGCATGTACCCGGACGTCATCTTCTACGAGAACATCGTGAAGATCACCGGCTCCTTCAAAGCGCCAATGGGCTGCCGTTCCTTCCTGCAGGGCTGGATCGACCCGAAGACCGGCAAGGATGTCGAGGACGGCCGCATGAACCTCGGCGTGGTCACCGTGAACATTCCGCGCATCGCATTGGAATCCCACGGAGACAAGGACCGCTTCTGGAAGATCTTCGACGAGCGCATGACCGTCGCCCATCAGGCGTTGCAGTTCCGCATCATGCGTTGCAAGCAGGCCACTCCGGTCAACGCCCCGACCCTGTTCCGCTTCGGCGCATTCGGCCGTCTCGGCGCCAACGACAGCGTTGATCAGCTGTTCCGCAACGAACGCGCCACCGTGTCCCTCGGCTACATCGGCCTGTATGAGGCGACCAGCGTGTTCTATGGCAAGGACTGGATGCGCGACCACGACTGGGATCCGGAAGGCAAGGAATTCGCCCTGTCCATCGTCAAGCGCATGAACGAGCTGTGCAAGGATTGGAGCACCGCGGAAGGCTACCACTACTCCGTGTACTCCACGCCGGCCGAATCGCTCACCGACCGCTTCAACCGCATGGACCGCGAGAAGTTCGGCGAAGTGGACGGCGTCACCGACCACGACTTCTACACCAACTCCTTCCACTACCCGGTGTGGCTGCAGCCCACGCCGATGGAGAAGCTCGACTACGAGAAGGACTTCCCGTACTACGCGTCCGGCGGCTTCATCAACTACTGCGAATTCCCGTGCCTGCAGGCCAATCCGAAGGCGCTCGAAGCGGTGTGGGACTACGCCTACACCATCGGCATTGGCTATCTCGGCACGAACACGCCAATCGACCGTTGCTACGAATGCGGTTTCGAAGGTGACTTCGAACCGACCGAAGAAGGCTTCAAGTGCCCCGAATGCGGCAACTCCGACCCGGACCGCTGCAACGTGACCAAGCGCACCTGCGGCTACCTCGGCAATCCGGTGCAGCGCCCGATGGTGCACGGCCGACACGAGGAAATCGCGCACCGCGTCAAGCACATGAGCGGCGAAACCGGCCATGTCACCCTTGACGACGGTTCCGAACGCGAATGGTTCGAGGAAGCCAAGTAATCAATCGCAATAATCGCAAAACAACAGGCAATTCAGGAGCAACGTATGGTAAGCAGCGCCGATCCCGCTGTGTCTCGCCGTGATTTCGCGGCCGGCGAAACCGGCCGCGGGCCGTTCATTCCGACAAACCGCGCCAGCAACCCGCGTGCCGGACAATGGACGAACGCGATGAGCCACAACATGATCGCCGACTACAAGCGGTTCCTCATGACCGATGGCGAGGGAATCCGCTGCTCGCTGTACGTCTCCGGCTGCCCATTCCACTGCGAAGGCTGCTACAACTCGTCGATTTGGGATTTCCGCGCCGGCCACGAATACAACGACCGGCTCGAAGCTCAGATCATGGCCGATCTGAGCCTGCCGTACGTGCAGGGCATCACCTTCCTCGGGGGCGAGCCGCTGCTCAACACCGGCGTGCTGCTGCCGCTTTCACGCAAGATCCGGGAGCGGTTCGGCCGCACCAAGGACATTTGGTGCTGGACGGGCTACACGTGGGAGGAGCTCATGCGCGAAGGCGAAAGCCCCGACAAGCGTGAACTGCTCGAACAGATCGATATCCTCGTGGATGGCCGGTATATCAAGGATCTGCACGATTCGCTGCTGCAGTTTCGCGGCAGCTCCAACCAGCGCATCATCGATGTGCCCAAGTCGTTGGAAAGCGGGCAGGTGGTGCTGTGGTCGAAACTACACGATCAGACGCGGTTCATTCCCGAAATCTACGGCAAGGACCGCGCTGCGGGGGAGGGGGCGGCTTCCTGAATGGTTTTGAACGGTTCGTGTACGAACGGTTGGAATTAGGCAAGCTGACTATATTCGTTGTCTAATTATGCGTCGTGTCGTGCACTTTATGCGATACCGTGCCGAATTAGGCAGGGGCACAGACTACCATTACATACTTGGATAACCGGGGCAGGGCGTTCGTGTTGGCACGGACGCAACCCGGCGGATGAGAACGATAGAGGTACAGTACATGGTCGAAGCAGCAGTTACCGCAGACAACACCTGCGATACGAAGCCGTTGCGCGTAGGTCTTGACATCGGTTCCACCACGGTGAAGGCCGTGGTGCTCGATCAGACCGATTCGCTCGACGCGGTGCTCTTCTCCGATTACCGTCGCCACCACGCCAACGTGCGTGCCACCGTGGCGGGCCTGCTGGAGGACATCCACAAAGAACTTGAAGCCCGTGGCCGCGGCGACGAGCCGATTCGTCTGGCCATCACCGGTTCCGGCGGCCTTGCCTTGGCCGATAATCTCCATGTGCCGTTCGTACAGGAGGTCATCGCCGAGACCCGCGCCATCGACGAGGAATATCCGCAAGCCGACGTCATTATCGAACTTGGCGGTGAGGACGCCAAGATCACATATCTGAAGCCGACTCCCGAACAGCGCATGAACGGTTCCTGCGCAGGCGGCACCGGCGCGTTCATCGACCAGATGTCCACCCTGCTCGACACCGACGCGGCTGGCCTCAACGACATGGCCAAGCATTACGAGACGCTCTATCCGATCGCCTCCCGTTGCGGCGTGTTCGCCAAAACCGATCTTCAGCCGCTCATCAACGACGGCGCGGCCAAGCCCGATCTGGCCGCATCCATCTTCACGGCGGTCGCCACGCAGACCATCGCAGGTCTGGCGTCCGGCCGACCAATCCACGGCACCGTCATCTTCCTGGGCGGTCCGCTGTTCTTCATGTCCGAACTGCGCGAGGCGTTCCACCGCGCGCTCGAAGACAAAGTCGACGAATTCATCGTGCCGACCGACGCGCACCTGTACGTGGCGTTCGGCTCCGCGCTGCTCGCCGGCGAACCGGACCAGCTTGAGGAGGGCCAGCATTTCGAAGCACGCACCTGCGCCGATATTCTGAAAAGCCTTGAAGACCTGAAGAATCTGCCGGCCAACACCCCCACCATGCCTCCGCTGTTCCCGACCGAAGCGGACCGTGAGGCGTTCAACAAGCGCCACCACCGCGAGCATGTGCACATCGGCACGCTGGAAGGCGCGCAAGGCCCGCACTTCCTCGGCATCGACGCCGGATCGACCACCATCAAAGCGACGCTCGTCAACGACGACCGCGAAATCGTATGGTCGTCGTACGCCACCAACGAAGGCAGCCCGCTGACGGCCGCTGTCAACATCGTCAAGCAGATTCAAAGCCAGCTGCCGGAAGGCGCGTGGATAGCACGCTCCTGCGCCACCGGATACGGCGAGGGACTGATCACCACCGGCCTGCATCTGGACGAGGGCGTGGTGGAGACCATGGCCCATTATCGCGGTGCGGAAATGGTCTCGCCGGGCGTTACCGCCGTCATCGACATCGGCGGCCAGGACATGAAATACTTGGCGATCTCCAACGGTGTGATCGACTCGATCGCCGTCAACGAGGCCTGTTCGTCCGGCTGCGGTTCGTTCCTGCAGACCTTTGCACAGTCCATGGGATTGACGATCCAGGAGTTCACGCAGGCCGCGCTCAACTCCACACATCCCGTCGACCTGGGCTCGCGCTGCACCGTGTTCATGAACTCCTCCGTCAAGCAGGCGCAGAAGGAAGGCGCCTCGATGGAGGACATCGCGGCCGGCCTGTGCTATTCCGTGGTGCGCAACGCGCTGTATAAGGTGATCAAGCTGCGCGATTCCGGCGAGCTGGGCGACACCGTGGTGGTGCAGGGCGGTACGTTCCTCAACGACGCCGTGCTGCGCGCCTTCGAGCTGCTCACCGAACGTGAGGTGACCCGACCGAACATCGCCGGCCTGATGGGCGCATACGGTGCCGCGCTGACCGCGCGCATGCATTACACCGACATCGCCGACGGACTCGACGATGGTGACGCGGACGCCGACGGAGGCAAGACCGTCGACATCGACGGCGTCACGCATACCGCGTCCAGCATCGTGTCCGGCAGCGAGCTCGACAACCTGTCCATGACCACCGAACGCGACGTGTGCAAGCTATGCCAGAACCACTGCAAGCTCACCATCACCACGTTCCAGGATGGCTCCCGCTACGTGACCGGCAACCGTTGCGAACGCGGCGGCGATTCCAAGAAGCAGCGTTCCGACAGGCCCAACCTGTACGACTACAAATACAAGCGTTGCTTCGCCTACCGTCGTCTGACCGACAAGAAGGCCACCCGCGGCGAAATCGGCATTCCACGCGTGCTCAACATGTACGAGAACTACCCGTTCTGGTTCACGCTGCTCACCTCGCTCGGCTTCAAGGTGATGATCTCCAGCCGCAGCTCGCACGAACTGTTCGAAACCGGCATCGAATCGATCGCCTCCGAGAACATCTGCTATCCGGCCAAACTCGTGCACGGCCACATCAAGTGGCTGCTCAACAAGGGCATCAAGACGATCTTCTACCCGTGCGTGAGCTATGAGGAGAACTTCGTTCCCAACACCGACAACCACTACAACTGCCCGGTCGTGGCCAACTATCCGGTGGTCATCGGCGCGAACATGCCCGAACTGCGCGAGGAAGGCGTGCGCTACATGCGCCCGTACTTCAACATGGCCAACCATGAGCTCATGGTGGACCGCATCGTCGAGGAATTCGCCTGGGCCAACGTGACCCGCGAGGAAGCCGAGACCGCGGTCAAGGCCGCCTACGCCGAAAACGAGGTGTTCAAGCACGACGTGCAGATGGAAGGCCTCAAGGCCCTCGCCTACATGAAGGAACACGACTGCAAGGGCATCGTGCTCGCCGGCCGCCCATACCACGTCGACCCGGAAATCAACCACGGCATCCCGGAGACCATCTGCGCGCTCGGCATGGTGGTGCTTTCCGAAGACTCCATCTGCGAACTGCAGCCGGGGGAGAAGCTCAACCTGAGCGAATTCCTCGCCGAAGGCGAAGAGGATCCGCGCAAGAAGAACGCGAACGGCTTCCGCCACGTCGACGACCGCAAGGTCACCAAGATGCCATTGCGCGTCACCAACCAGTGGGCCTACCATGCGCGTCTGTACGAGGCGGCCAACTTCGTCGCATCCTATCCGGGACTCGAGCTCGTGCAGCTCAACTCCTTCGGCTGCGGCCTCGACGCCATCACCACCGACCAGGTGTCCGAGATCCTGGCGGACAAGGCCGACGTGTACACCATGCTCAAAATCGACGAGGTCTCCAACCTGGGCGCGGCGAAAATCCGTCTGCGCTCGCTCAAGGCGGCCGTCGAAGAGCGTGAACGCAACAAGAAGAACGACGGATTCCGCAAGACCGGCACCGAAGCGCCGACCCCCGGTCGCCAGGTCATGCTCGACACCGTCATGAAAGCCAATCCGAAACTCACCGAAGCCGTCACGGCCGCATCCAAGCGCGCGGCGGAAAACGGCAAGGGCGAATCGCAAGAAACCGCCAAAACGCAGACAAATGGCAAGGGCGCGTCCGCACACAACTCGGCGACCCTGTCCAAGTATGCGAACCGCATCCCGTTCGGCAAGAACATGAAGGACTACACCATCGTCGCCCCGCAGATGAGCCCGATCCACTTCTCTCTGGTGGAATCCGTCATCCGCTCCGGCGGCTACAAGTTCGACATCCTCAAGCATGCCAGCCGAGAGGACGTCGAAACCGGCCTGAAATACGTCAACAACGACGCCTGCTATCCGGCCATCATGGTCATCGGCCAGCTCGTGGACGCGATTCTGGAAGGCAAATACGATCCGGACCACACCGCGCTTGCGATCACGCAGACCGGCGGCATGTGCCGTGCCACCAACTACTTCGGCCTGATTCGCAAGGCGCTGGTGGACGCCGGTTATCCGCAGATTCCGGTGATCGCCATCTCCACGCAGGGCATCGAGGACAACCCGGGCTTCACCGCCACGCCGGCTTTGCTGCATCGTGCCATCAAGGCGCTTATCGTTGGCGATCTGCTGATGAAGTGCCTGTACCGCGTGCGTCCGTACGAAGTGACACCCGGCAGCGCGAACCAGCTGTACAAGACGTGGGACACCATCGTGCGCGAGGCGCTCGAACACCACGGTCGTTCCAAGACGGCGCGCAAATTCATCAGCAAGGGTTACCTGCCGTATCCGACGCTCGTCAAGGAGATCGTCAAGTCGTTCGACGCGTTGCCGTTGAAGGACGAGCCGCGCAAGGTGCGCGTCGGCGTGGTCGGCGAGATTCTCGTCAAGTACCAGCCGGACGCCAACAACCATGTGGTGGACGTCATCGAATCGCAGGATTGCGAGGCCGTGGTGCCGGGCATCATGGAATTCATGACCACCCGACCGTACATTTCCGACTGGAACGAGCATTACCTCGGCATGGGCGGCAGCAAGATCGGCTATGCGCTGATGCGCAAGGGCCTCGACCTGTACAACGCTCCGGTACGCGAGGCGATCGATCTGGCTCACGGCAAGTTCTCGCAGGATCTGCCGATGCCTGAACTGGTCAAGAAGGCCGACGAGGTCACGTCCGTGGGCGTGCAGGCCGGCGAAGGCTGGCTGCTGACCGCGGAAATCCTGGAACTCATCGAATCGGGATGCCCGAACGTGGTGTGCGCGCAGCCGTTCGCCTGCCTGCCGAACCACGTGACAGGCCGAGGCATGTTCGGCAAGATCCGCCGACTGCATCCGGAATCCAACATCGTGTCCATCGATTACGATCCGGGCGCTTCGGAAGCCAACCAGCTCAACCGCATCAAGCTGATGATCTCCGCTGCCAAGAAGGCGCACCGCGCAGCCGAAGAGGCGCGCAACAGCGAGAAGGCCGCTTGAATCGCCATTCTTATTTCCGTCGAACCGACGTTGGGAAACTTTCCGACGTCGGTTCGACGGTATCTGAGCCGCCAAATCGACGGCTGATTCGGCGATCGTAAAATCGATGGTCGTCGAATCGGCATTCAAATCGCCAGCCAAATTGATGGGGAATGATGGTCGGTTATCGATTTTCCGTATAGCGTAGCCTGCGTTGCGAATGGCGCTTTTCGTTAGGATGGCCACTATGACAACGCCAAAGATCACGTACGCGCACCTGCTGACCGAGCCGAATCCGAAGCATGTGGAAAGCCTTATCAAATTCTTCGAATCCGGCTGCCAACAGCGCGGCACCGGCGGTTTTGGCGTGGAAATCGAACACCTGCCGGTACATAACAGCGACGATACCGCGGTGGCCTACTACGAAAGCAACGGCATTGAAGCGTTGCTCAACCGCATCCGCCCGTATTACGACGAAAACAAGGAATACTGGGAAAACGGGCGACTGGTCGGACTCGCCCGTGACGGCATCTCCGTATCTTTGGAACCGGGCGGACAGTTGGAAACGTCCATCGGCATCCTGCACAAGCCGGAGGAGCTCGCCACATTGTACGGCGCGTTCCGCCGCGAAGTCGACCCCATCCTCGAAGAACTTGGTTTCCGACTCGTCAACTATGGTTACCAACCGAAATCCAGTTACGCCGACATTCCCGTCAATCCGAAGGACCGATACAAGGCGATGACCGCCTACCTGGGACGTGTCGGACAGTTCGGTCCGTGCATGATGCGTTGCTCCGCTTCGACACAGGTCAGCATCGACTACGTTTCGGAACAGGACGCGATCGCCAAACTGCGGTTGGGCACGGTGATCGGCCCGATTCTGGCATGGTTCTTCCGCAACACCCCGTATTTCGAAGGCAGGGAGAACCCGTATCCGCTGCTGCGCCAACGCATGTGGGATTATCTCGATTTCCAACGCACGAACGTCATCCCCGGCCTGTTCGACCCGCGTTTCGGTTGGGAGGATTACGCGGTGGACGTGCTGTCCACGCCGATGATGTTCGCCGACCTGACGCACACGCCCGAAGCGCTGGCGGTGTCCGGAACCGATCTGCACCATCCGGCGTTCTACGAGAACGCGAACGACGTGTACCCGGACCGCGGGCTCAACGCGTACGAGATCAACCATGTGATCTCCACGCACTTCAACGACGTGCGTTTGAAGAACTTCATCGAATTCCGCCACTGGGATTCGCTGCCGGTGGCCCGCGCCGAGCGGCTTACTGAAATCATCGGCTCGCTGTTCTACGATCCGACGAATCTCGAACGTCTGGAAAGCTACTTCGACGGCATCCGCGAGGAGGACGTGTTCGAGGCCAAGGCGAACCTGCAGGCGCGCGGAAGCCAGGCCATCCCATACGGCAATTCGTTGGAATTCTGGCAGGAGTTCCTCGGCCTTGAGGGTGTGCTCGCCGACGAACCGGGCGACCCGAAGCATCCGGACGTCTTCCAGGCGTGACCGGCCGAGGGTCCGTCCGATGGTACGCTGTTCCATATGGTTACCGAGGGGAAAAAGCGGGTTCGTAAATCGCCCGAAGAGCGCAAACGCGAAATCATCGCGGCGGCGGGCAAGCTGATCGGCGAGAAGGGGTACTACGGCACGTCGCTCAAGGACATCGCCGACGCCATCGGCATGAGCCAGCCCGGACTGCTGCACTACATCGGCAACAAGGAACGGTTGTTGTCGCTGCTGGTCACCGATAGCTACGACCAGCAGGGCACACCCGCCGACTTCGCCAAGTCGGGATTGCCCGGCAGCGATTCTGACGGCATGCTGTTTCCCGCATATCTGCGGTTTCTGGTCCGCTACAATGCGCAACGCCGCAGTCTGCTGCAGCTGTACATGGTTTTGGAAACTGAATCGTTCAACGCGGACCATCCACTGCACGAGTATTTCGAAAACCGACCGGATCTGACGTGGGAGCATTACTCAAAGTTCGCATGGAAATTGCCTCCGGAAGTCGGCGGATGGGATAATATGCGGCCGATCGTACGGCAATGCATCGAGGCGATGGATGGCATCCAGCTGCGGTGGACGCGCAAGCCGCCGATCGACCTGTACGACGAGTGGCTCGTCTTCGAGCGGATGATCTTCCCCTCGCCGGTGTGGGACGGATATCGGTAAGCCTTCCGAAGACATATATCTAATGGTTGTTAGTTAAGAAACGCCTGAAAATCTGCGACAGTTGACGATTTGTTTCGGAAGATATATAGTTCTTATATCTAATAACCGTTAGATATAAAAGTCGACGAGGACGATGGAGGAGTCATGGGCCGTTACGAAGCAGACCACATTCTGTTCGGCGCCGCATACTACGACGAATATCTCATGATGAAGGGTATTGACCGCATCGATGAGGACATGGCGATGATGAAGGACGCGGGGCTGAACGTCATCCGCATCGCCGAATCCACATGGAGCACCTGCGAACCGCAACCGGGTGTATTCGACTTCACCTATGTGGACCGTGCGCTCGACGCCGCGCAGCGTGCCGGCATCGATGTCATCGTCGGCACGCCGACCTACGCGGTGCCCAGCTGGCTCGTCAAGCTCGACCCGAGCGTGCTCGCGGTCACGCCGAACGGACAGGGCAAGTATGGCGCGCGCCAGATCATGGACATCGTCAACGCCACCTACCGCTTCTACGGCGAACGTGTGATCCGCAAGCTCATCTCCCACGTCGCCGACCATCCGGCCGTCATCGGCTACCAGGTGGACAACGAGACGAAATACTACGATTCCGTCTCCGAGGACATGCAGCGCCTGTTCGTCAAGTATCTGCGCGAGAAGTTCCACGGCGATCTGGACGAGCTCAACCACCACTTCGGCCTCGACTACTGGTCCAACCGCATCGACTTCTGGGAGGACTTCCCGGACGTGACCGCCACCATCAACGAGTCCCTGGGCGGCGAATTCGACAAGTTCCGCCGCGACCAGGTGCGCGCCTTCCTGCAGTGGCAGGCCGACATCGTGCGCGAATACGCGCATGACGACCAGTTCATCACCCACAACTTCGATTTCGAATGGCGCGGATACTCCTACGGCGTGCAGCCGGCCGTCGACCACTTCAAGGCCTCGACCGCCGTGGACATCACCGGCGTGGACATCTACCACCCCACCGAGGACGACCTGACCGGCAGGGAGATCGCCTTCGGTGGCGACATGACCCGCTCCACCAAGGACGGCAGGAACTACCTGGTGCTCGAAACGGAGGCCCAGGGCCAGCACGGCTGGGTGCCGTTCCCGGGCCAGCTGCGCCTGCAGGCCTACTCCCACCTCGCCTCCGGCGCCGACATGGTGGAATATTGGCACTGGCACTCCATCCACAATTCCTTTGAAACATATTGGAAGGGCCTGCTGAGCCACGACCTCGAACCGAATCCCACCTACCGCGAGGCGGGCGTGTTCGGCCGCGAGATCGCCAAACCGGAAGTGGGAGAGCGGCTCGTCCACCTGAAGAAGCACAACAAGGTGGCCATCATGGTCAGCAACGAATCGCTGACCGCGCTCGACTGGTTCCTCATCGAAGCCGGCTTCCCGTTCGGCGGCACCCTCAAGTACAACGACGTGGTGCGCAACATCTACGACGCGCTGTTCGAACTCAACGTGGAATGCGATTTCATCCCGTCCGACGCGCCGGCCGAACGCCTGGCCAAATACGAGATGATCGTGACCCCGGCACTGTACTGCACTCCGCAGGAAACAACCGATCGTCTGCGCGAATTCGTCTCCAGCGGCGGCCACCTTGTCTCCACCATGCGCTCCTTCGTAACCGACGACGAGGTGACCGTATGGCACGACCGCGCGCCGCACAACCTCACCGACGTGTTCGGCATGACCTACAACCAATTCACCCGCCCGAACGGCCACGTATCCGTGGAATTCGCCGGAACGCTCGCCAAAACCCCGGCAAGCGACGCGCAGGCGCTCATCGAACTGGTCACCCCATTCGACGGCACCGACGTGCTCGCCAGCTACGGCCACTACGCGTGGAAGGATTACGCCGCGGTGACCCGACATGGCTTCGGCAAGGGCGACGCCGAATGGATCGCCACCCTGCTCGACGCCGACACCATCCGCGCCGTCCTGCGCGAAGCCGTGGAACACGCGGGCATCGCCGATGCCGGCACCGCGCTCGCCGGACAGGTGACGGTGCGCCGCGGAACGAACGCCCGCGGCGAGCAGGTGACGTATCTGTTCAACTACTCCGCCGACGAGGTCACCATCGACAGCCCGGTGTCGGGCGATGTGGTGGTCGCTCCGGTGGTGGTGGGCACCGACGGCACCGTCGATGAATCCGCCACCGCGGCGATCGCCCTGAAAGAGGGCTCGAAGGTCGAGGTGGGCGACAAGCTGACGATTGGCCGCTGGAATGTGGTCGTCATCGCCGGCTGAGCCGCAAAGCGGTGGTGGCGCGTCGGCCCGACTGGGTCAGGGGATGAGCAGGTCGATGATGGCCTTCCATTCCCCGACGAAGTCGACGTCATGCGATCCGTTGAGCCAGCGCAGCTGCAGACCCTCCATCGCGGACAGGACCTGCAGCGCGGTGCGCTCCGGATCGGCGACACCGTCGCGCTCGGCCGCGAACGCGTATTCCTTCAGCAGATTGATTTCGCGCTGTTCGAAATACTCGTGCACGGGATGGTCCTTGCTCAGCGCCTCGCTTTCCAGCAAGGTGTAGAGCCGGACCATCTCCGGACGGTCGGCGTTGGTCTCCACGGTTCCCGTGGAAATGGCCTTCAGCCCCAGATCGCAGTGGTACGCGATGCCGTCGTCAAGGACTTCGCCGGTCACGCCCTGCACGCCAAGATGCTCGGCGATGGCGATCTGATTGGTCCGATCGGCGTATTTGAGGGTTTCCTCAAGCAGTTGTTCTTTGGATTTGAAGTAGTAAAGGAGGCCGGCTTCGGTGATGTTCTGAGCCTGGGCCACATCGCGTATGGTGAAGCCCCAGAAACCGAACTGGGAGATGAATGAGACCGTGGTTTCGAGAATCGCCTTCCTGCGATCCTCGGCGCTCATTCGCTTTCTGGGTTTGTTTTCGGTGCGGCGACGCATATGCTCTCCTTCATCTGGTGCTTACTAAGGTACAAGAAGGGGGAGAAGAAGACGATGGGAACCCTTGGAACACGCCGGATTATCGCAGACAAACGATTTGTAATATGATTTAACTAAGCAGTTACTAGGTAATAAAAACCGGTGACTGTGAAGCTGAATGAAACAGTGTCCGACCGGTTTTGCAAACGCTTTGAGACGGCGATGACATGACGTCGACTTGTGCCTTTGCGAAAGATGGTTTACGCTGAAAACACGTTAGTTACCACATGGTAGTTAACAGATGGGGCGAGGCCGTCCCACCACCACATACACCGCTAAGGTGCGGAATCGCACACAACATAAGTTCACTACTGAAGCATGATTCGAAGGAGAGAGTTTCATGAGTGAAGCAATCGCCAGCAAGGCGGAGCGCCTTGCCGCTTACAACGCCAACATCGCCGCGGCGGAAAAGGATCCGTCGCTGTCCCCGGAAACCGGCAAGCCGCTGTCCAAGATGAACGCCGCACGTTTCGGCGCAGGCTTCCTGGTATTCGGAGTGCTGTGGATGTCCGGTCTGGGCATCGTTTCCGCAGTGCTGCTGCCCATGCACTACAAGACCATCCCGGGCGTCAACGCCGATGCGTTGGTCGGCATCGTCAACGCGTTCACCGCGGTCGCATCCCTGGTCGCCAACCTGATGTTCGGCAACTTCTCCGACCGCTCCCGTTCCCGTTTCGGCCGCCGTACCCCGTGGATCCTCTTCGGAGCCGTGCTCGGTGGCGTCACCCTGTTCCTGACCGGCACCACGCATAACGCCGTGCTGCTGACCATCTTCTACTGTGCCTGCATGTTCGGCCTGAACTGCATGATCGCGCCGATGGTCGCCATCCTGTCCGACCGCGTGCCTTCCAAGATCCGTGGCACCATGTCCGCCTTCTACGGCGCCGGCTCCACCATCGGCGCTCCGATCGGCACCATGCTCGGCGCATTGTTCATCGAAAACCTGATTCCGGGCTTCGCTGTCGCCGGCGTGCTCATGTTCCTCGGTGGCGTGGTCGCCGTGATCATCATCCCGAAGGAGCAGTCCGCAGACTTCCTGCCGAAGGACGAAGGCTCCGCCAAGGACATCCTCTCCTCCTTCCGCCCGCCGAAGTTCTCCACCGCGCATGACTTCTACAAGGCGTTCGCCGGCCGCTTCTGCATGCTCATGGCCTACCAGATGATCAACGTCTACCAGCTGTACATCATCCAGAACTACATCGGCCAGTCCGTCAAGGAATCCGCCGTCACCGTGTCCGTCGTGTCCATGATCATGATGGTCATGTCCCTGGTCGGCTCCTTCATCTCCGGCCCGGTCTCCGATCTCATCGGCCGCCGCAAGGTCCCGGTCGTCGTCGCCTCCGTGCTGTTCGCCGTCGGCATCGCCATGCCGTGGATCTTCAAGTCCACCATGGGCATGTACCTGTTCGCCGGCATCGCAGGCCTCGGCTACGCCGTCTACTCCACCGTCGACCAGGCGCTGCTGGTGGACGTGCTGCCGAACAAGGAAGAGGCCGGCAAGGATCTGGGCATCCTGAACATGGCCACCACCCTCGGCCAGATGTGCGGCCCGGTCGTCATGTCCGCCATCGTGGTCAACCTCGGCTACAACTTCGCGTTCCCGACGTCCATCGCGCTGGCCATCATCGGCTGCTTCTTCATCATGGCCATCAAGAAGGTCAAGTAAGTAATCCTTCCTTGAATGATCGCCCCGGATCCGTCGTTTTCCCCTTCTCGATCGGGTCCGGGGTTTTCCGTAAGGAAGCGAACAATTGCAAATTGATGAATCCGAAGGATTTGTGACGATGCCGAGGGTTTTGAATTTGCTGATCCTTGCAATGTCGATCGTGGTATCAAGGTGACGCTTGCTCCGTTTTTGTTTAACGCATTCGTGTTGGACTGACGGGGAGTTGCCTGGCTGACGCGGATGTGTGCGTAACGCGTCAGCTTGGCTGTGGCAACGGTTTGTTGAATGCCGGGTGGTGGATTTTCCCTTCTCTTCCTGCCACCTTCGCAAGCCGGTGTTGTGTTGCAGGGCGTTTGCCTGTGGTGATTGGTTACTGGTCGCCGTGGGCAAACGCTTTTTCGTTACAAGTTGCGCAGAGAAGAAAAATGTATTATCATTTAACTAAGTACTTACTAAGTAATAGAAACTATGGTGAAAACGTACGAAGGAGTGCATATGGGTCTCAATTACATCAAGGGTGTGAATCTGGGTAACTGGCTGGTTTTGGAAAAATGGATGAACCCGGCATTGTTCGATGGCACCACCGCCGACGACGAATATTACCTGCCGACGCAGCTCGACCCGGCCGTGTATGAGGCGCGTATCAAAACGCATCGCGCCGAATACATCAACGAACGCGACTTCGCCACCATCAAATCATGGGGATTGAATTCCGTACGAATTCCGGTACCGTATTTCATCTTCGGCGATCGAGCACCGTTCATTGGGTGTATTGATGAACTTGACAAGGCCTTCAACTGGGCTGAAAAGTACGGTCTGACCATCCTCATTGACCTGCATACCGCTCCGATGAGCCAGAACGGTTTCGACAATGGCGGTATCTCCGGCGTGTGCAAGTGGGCACAACTGCCGGAAGAGGTTGAATTCGTGCTTAGTGTGCTCGAGCGTCTTGCCAAGCGTTATGGCAATAGGGAAGCGCTGATGGGCATTGAAATCATCAACGAGCCGAACACCACCACGTCCTGGCCGATGATGAACGTGACCGAACGATACAAGGCCGTCGATGCCGAACTTGCGGAAGGCACCGGTCCGATTGAATTCGACTGGCTCAAGAACTTCTACATCACCGCATACCGTCGTCTGCGCGACGTCGACAAAGGTGCTTTGCCGACTGATAAGGCTGTGGTATTCCATGATGGATTCGATATCGAACAGTGGAAGGACTTCATGCGTGGCGCAGATGGCAAGCTTGCGTCAGAGTTCGAAAACGTGATCCTCGACACCCACCAGTACTTGATGGCCGCGGAAATGATAGGTTGCCCGCAGACCGTGGAAGGCTACGACGATTTCGTGCGCAACACGTACGCTCCGATGGTCGCCGAAATGAGCGAATACTTCCCGGTGATTGTGGGCGAGTGGTGCCTGTTCAACTCGGTCGGCTGTGGTGTGGACACCCACGGCGGCCAGAGCGTGCTCAATGGCGAGGAAGGTGCGCAGGCGGAAACGCTCAGTGCCGAAGAAAAGCGTGCGCTCTACCAAGGCATCGCCAAGTCGCAGCTTGAAGCATGGAGCAACGGAAGCGGTTTCTACTACTGGAACTACAAGCTGCTCACCGACACAGTCAACACCCCCGGCTGGATCGGTTGGGACTCTTGGGACCTAGGCCGCTGCATCGCCCAAAACTGGTTCCCCGTCCCTCCCTCCAATCTTTAAAAAGGAAAACTGCAAGAACATTCAACTTGCGTAAGTGCAACGCAACGCAACGTAACGCAAAAGCGTTACGAGCCGGAGTCTGCGATGCTCTGTTGAAGACCGTAAAGACTGGCCAGAGCGGCCTTGGAGCGTGTCGGCAATAGAGCATCGCAGACTCCGGCGGACACTGCAGTAACCAAACAACACTGCAGTAAGCGGCGGGCGCCGCAATAACTAAAGCAAAATCGCAATAAGTAAAAAACGAAAAAAGAAAAGCAGAAATCAAAGGAGAGATAATGCTGCAAAATCCTATTTTTAAAGGCTTCAATCCTGATCCGGCCATTTGCCGTAAAGGTGACGATTATTATGTTGCCGTTTCCACATTCGAATGGTTCCCGGGCATTCCGATCTACCATTCGAAGGACATGAAGCATTGGGAATTGCTCACCCATGTGCTTACCGATGATACGAATCCGAACCTTACCAAGCTGCCGAGCGCTAAGGGCATTTGGGCTCCTTGCCTCACGTATTGTGAGGAAGAGGATATGTTCTACGTGATTTATGGCGTTATGAATTCCATGAATGCACGCTATTTCGACGTGAACAATTATCTGATTAAGTCGAAGAATATTGAAGGCCCGTGGAGTGAGCCGGTGTACTTGACTTCTTCCGGTTTCGACGCTTCCATTCTGCATGATGACGATGGTAAGAAGTATATCGTCAGCTTGGAATGGGAGACCCGTGAAGGCTACGAGAAGCCGGGTGTGATCTGCTGTGTGGAATACGATCCGGAAACCAAGCATGTGGTCGGTTATCCGAAGCGTATTTGGCGTGGCGCCACCGATCGTGGCTGCATCGAGGCTCCGCATTTGACCAAGCGTGATGGCTGGTATTACATTATGTGCGCTGAGGGTGGCACTGGCTACAACCATTCTGTGACCATGGGTCGTTCACGCAATGTGTGGGGCCCGTATGAGCCGGATCCGAATGGTCCGCTCGTCACTTCGCAACCGAAGGAATCGAATGAGCGTGCTGATGATGATCATTTGAAGCCGCGCTATTTCAACCCGGATTCCGTATTGCAGAAGTCCGGGCATGGCTCGTATGTTGACCTGCCGAATGGCGAAACCTATCTGGTGCATTTGACCAGCCGTCCGTTCGTGCCGGAATTGCGTTGTACGCTTGGCCGTGAAACCGCCATTCAGAAGATGCAGTGGACGTCTGATGGTTGGTTGCGTATGGCCGATGGTTCTAATCTGGCAAAGATCGAAGTCGAGGAGCCGAATCTGCCAGATGTGTCGATGCCGGAAATTCCAGGCTTTGACGATTTCGATAGTGGGGAACTGGGTAACTGGTATTACTCGCCGCGTCAGATGCCGAGTACGTTTGCGAATGTTACGGAACGCCCGGGCTGGTTACGTATTCGTGGTGAGGAATCGCTTGCCTCGCTGAATCGTACGAGCTTGCTTACTCGCAAGCTGACGAGCGTGTATGCCACGGTGACCACCAAGATGGAGTTCGAGCCGGAAGTCTACCAGCACAGCGCTGGCTTGACCATCTACTACGACAACATGAATAATATTTTCCTGCGCAAGTATTATTCGCAGACGCTTGGTGGCAGCGCGATTTCGATCGTGCGTCTCGAAAACGGCGAAAAGACGGAAATGCTTGACACCCGTGTTGCTGTGGAAGACAAGCCGATTTATTTCCGTTTGAACATCGAAGGTCGTCGCACCTGGTTCGAATGGGGTTATGATGGCGAGAGCTGGACCAAGATCGGTCCGGATTTCGACACCACCACCTTCTCTGACGAGTACTGCAAGTTTGGCGAATTCACTGGCACGATGGTTGGTATTGTCGTTACCGACGCTTCGCTGCACGAGAAGACTGCCGACTTCGACTTCTTCGACTACGAGGCGGATGAGACGAAGCCCGTCGACTGATCCCGCCCGGCCGGCCACCACGATCATTCAACGACCCTGATCCGGTCGTGATCCGATTCCGAGCGGCCGTGTGGCCGCTCGCGGGGCGCATACAATGGACCAAGGAACGTTGCGAATGACGCGCGGTTCCTTGGCCCATTGGGCCGAATGGGTTTTGCCATGGGCTGTGATGGACGGAAACGAAAAGTCGGGCAACCCCCGAACGTAAGGGCGGTGAGGCGCATGGTGCTAGGCATCGACGAGCGAATCGACGGCGTGAACCTCGGCAACTGGCTGGTGCTGGAGAAATGGATGGATCCGAAACCGTTCACCCGCAGCGCCGAAGACGATGAAATCTGGATGCACCGCACGCACGTATCCCTCTGGTCCGAACGGAATCTCGCCGAGGAACTGCGCCGGCACCGCGACGCCTACATCACCCTGGAGGATTTCCGCATCATCGCCGACCATGGGCTCAATCTCGTGCGCATTCCCATACCATATTTCATCTTCGGCGACTGGCCCGGGCATCCGGGCTGCATCGCATACCTCGACCGCGCGTTCCGTTGGGCGCGGGAGACGGGACTGAAGATCATGATCGACCTGCATACCGTGCCCGGCTCACAGAATGGTTTCGACAACGGCGGTCTGACGGGCGTGTGCAAATGGGCGCAGAATCCGGACTTGGTGGAATACGCGCTGAATGTGCTGGAACGATTGGCCCGCCGATATCGTGACGAGCCGGCCCTGCACAGCATCGAAGTGCTCAACGAACCGGTGAGCTGGTCGGTGTTCCATGGCACGTCGAATACGGCGAAGGACGTCCGCGAGGCCTCCGGCAGCACGCATGTCCCACTGCGCTTTCTGAAGCGCTTCTACCGCGACGCCTACACCCGGCTGCGCGCCGTGCTACGTCCGGAAACCATAATCGTATTCCATGACGGCTTCCGACTGCTCCGCTGGGGCGACTGGTCCCGTCGCGCCGGCATGCGCAACGTCATGCTCGACACCCACCAATATCTCATCGCCATGGAGGAGCCGTTGTTCGCGGGACCGGCATGCCGACTGTACCTGCAATCGCGGCACCTGCCATGGCTGTACCGAATGCTGGTGGGTGCGCGCGAAATCGCCATCCGTTCGGCGGCCCGCCATATCCCTGTACTTGTGGGCGAGTGGTGCGTGGAGAACCGGTGGGCCCTGCACGGCCGGAACCGAGCGGACGCATACCGTCAAGTATCGCGATTGCAACGCGCGGCATGGGATGCGTCGGCGGGGCAGGTCTATTGGAGCTACCAGCTTGCGCGTTCCGCGAAACCAGGCAGCGGCGAAGGAAAACCGCCACGTGACCCGCGCAACGGCGGCAATCTCGAAGCATGGGATCTGACCCGCGTATGGCGTCACGGATGGATTCAAGCGGATGCGCCCCACGATGACGTGGCATCGGCGCCGTCAATCAACGACAATCGACGCAAAGGGCATTAGACTCGGAGTCATGGCAGAGGAAGAGACTTCGAAACGTACCCGCAAATCGCCACAAGAGCGTCGTGCGGAAGTGCTGGATGCGGCGGTGCAGCTCATCAGCGAACGCGGATTCAACGGCATTTCCATCCAGGACGTGGCCGATCGCGTCGGCATCTCCAAACAGGGGGTATTGCGTTACGTCGGCAGCAAAGACAACATGCTGGCGATGGTATTCAACGAATACTACGGCCAAACCGGCACTCCGGAAGACTTCTTCGCTTCCGGCATGCCCGGCAGCAATCCGACCGCGCCGTTATTTCCCGCCTACCTGCGTTATCTGGTGAAGCACAATTCCCGCCGGCGCATGATGGTGCAGCTGTTCACCGTACTGTCGGCCGAATCCCTGAACCCGGACCATCCGCTGCATGATGAATTCATGGAACGAATGGACAACATCTGGGCACATTATTCCCGTTATCCATGGTTGGTTCCGCCGCAACTCGGCTCATGGGAGGAAAGCATGCGGCCGGTGGTGCGCAAGGCCATGGAAATCATGGATGGCATCCAGCTGTGGTGGCTGCGCGAACCGGAAGTCGACCTATGCGCAGAATGGGCTGAAATGGAAAACCTGCTGTTCCCCGAGCCCCTGTGGGACGCCTACCGCTGATTCGGATTTATTGATTTGGTCGTGTCCGTTCCGCCGGTTGGTTGCGATTGCGTGATTCTGATGATTGTCTATCTGCTTTCGTTTTTCGACCTGCGGTTTTTGGACTTGCGGTTTGGTTTGCGGTTTGCGGTTTGGTTTGCGTGAAGCACCCTTTTGCTCACGGATTGCGATTTGCGATTTGATTGGTGGTTTGTGGCTTGCACGAGTCCAATCGCAAGCCACCCTTTTGCTCACGGATTGCGGAAACGTGCGTTTTTGCGCATACGTGCGCTGAATTATCTGATTTTAGAAATAGGAAACGTTGGAATTCCGCCATTTGCGATTTTGCATAATGGCATACGATTACCCCTTTTCGCTCACATACGTATATTGACGGCTTGATTTACTTTGCGTGAGCGAAAGGGGGTATTGAATAGTGCGATTACGCAATGTGGTTACGCAACGCAATCGCACTATCGCATACAACTACGCCACAGTGAACGTGGTGCGCTTCAAATCGCGACGACGGCTCGAATGGCCGATCAACACCTCGAACTCGCCCGGCTCGACGATACGGTTGGCATCCGAATCGACGATAGTGCACCCCGAAACCGGAATATCGAACGCAACGGTCTTGGTCTCACCCGGCTCAAGCTCCACGCGCTGGAACGCTTTGAGCTCGCGGTCCGTCCAACTGTAGGACGTCACGATATCGCCGATATACAACTGCGCTACTTCGATGCCCTTGCGCTCGCCGGTGTTGGTGAGCGCAACCTCGGCATGCACGGTATCGGTGGTGGCGAACGTGCCGGAAGCCGGAACGTTCGTGATTGTCGGTTCGCCGTATTCGAAGGTCGTGTAGCCGAGGCCCTCGCCGAACGCGAACGCCGGATCCTGCGTGAGATCGGCATAACGATTGCCGTGCTGGCCACGGATCTGGTTGTAATAGACCGGCAGCTGGCCCGCATGACGCGGGAAGGTGATCGGCAGACGTCCGCTCGGCTCGGTTTCGCCAAGAATGATTTCGGCGATGGCCTGGCCACCCTTCATACCCGGATTCGGCGCCCACATGAACGCGCTGACACCGTCGGCCGTGGATTCGTCCACGATCACGCCATTCGTGCCGATCACGCATGCCGGCATCACCTGCGGCTTGGAGCTCATCAGCACCACGACCAGCGGCTTGCCGGTCTCGCGGGCCACGTCGGCAAGCGCTTCGAGCATGGCGTTCTGCCCGCCGAGCAGTTCCAGTGTGGCGGTGGAGCAGGTCTCGCCGACCAACTGCACCACATCGCCCACAACGGCGACAACAAGGTCGGAACGGCGTGCGTTCTCCACCGCCTCATCCAGCAGCTGCTGGTCGAACTTGGCGGAGACGGCGAGCTTCGGACGAGGCTGGCCATCCGGATAGAACTCGCCTTCCGGATCGTCCACCAAATCGATGATGTTCGCACCACGCGAATACGCAACCTCGCATCCTTCGGGCGCAAGCTGCTTGAACCCGTCAAGCACGGTGGTGATCATCTCACGCGGTTGGCCATCCGGCATCCAATTGACCTGACCGGAATTGCCGGCCCAATCGCCCAACTGCTCCTGCGCGTCATCGGCAAGCGGCCCCACCACGGCGATGCGCTTGCCCGCCGCAGCCGAGAACGGCAATGCGCCGTCATTCTTCAGCAACGCCACGGATTCGCGTGCGATCTGCAGGTTGAGCTCCTGATGGGCTTTGGAGCCGATAACCGTCTTGATGCGCTCTTGGTCCGGCAGGCGCGGATCTTCGAACAGGCCCAGGCGGAACTTAAGGGCGAGGATGCGGGACACGGCTTCGTCGATCAGCGATTCGTCAAGCAATCCGGTGCGTACCGCTTCGATCGCACCTTCGTAGAACTTCGGCGTGGTCATGATCAGGTCGTTGCCGGCCTTGACCGCGTCCGCGGCGGCGTGCACGTAATCGGCCTTGACCTTCTGCTCCCACACGGAACGGCCGACGTTGTCCCAGTCGGTGATCAGCGTGCCCTGGTAGTGCCAGTCGCCGCGCAGCTTGTCGGACAGCAGCCACTTGTTGAAGGTGACCGGCACGCCGTCGATGGATTCGTAGCCGAGCATGAACGTGCCGCAACCCTCCTTCGCCACGCGTTCGAACGGCGGCAGGAACCACGATTCCAGCTTGCGGTGGGACAGGTCCGCTTCGGAAGCGTCGCGGCCGCCCTGCGTTTCGGAATAGCCGGCGAAATGCTTGGCGCAGGCCAGAATCGCATCCTTGGCGAGCGGCTCGCCGGCCTTGGCGCCGCCCTGATAGCCCTTGACGATGGCGGAGGCCATTTCGCCGATAAGATACGGATCCTCGCCGAACGTCTCGTCCACACGGCCCCAACGGGTGTCGCGGGCGATGCACAGCACGGGGGAGAACGTCCAATGCACGCCGGTGGTGGAGACCTCTTCGGCGGTGGCACGTCCTGCGGCCTGAACCTTGGCCGTGTCGAAGCTTGTTGCCATGCCGAGCTGGGATGGGAAGATGGTGGAGCCTGGCCAGAAGGAATAGCCGTGGATGCAGTCGTCGCCGATGATCAGCGGAATGCCGAGGCGGGTCTTCGTGTTCACGGTCTCGACCGCGCGGGGCAGGTCCGCGGGGGAGGTGTGCAGAATCGAGCCGACGTGCTTGTTGACGATCAGGTCATCCAGATCGCCGCTGCGAGCATCAAGCTGCATCATCTGGCCGACCTTCTCTTCGAGGGTCATGCGTCCGAGCAAATCGGCGATGCGCTCTTCGGCAGGCAGGTTGGGATTCTTGTATGGCAGGTCGGTGGTGTTGGTCATGGATTGCTCACTTTCCTCGTTGAAGCGGTGTCCTTTAATTACCACTTGGTAGTTTACTATGATTTAGGTGATTTCACAAATCGACGCAGCGCATGTCGCGCATATTGCGGGCATCGCTTGTATGGCCGGTTTTGCAATGATTCGTCGGGGTGCCGCATCGGTTCCGCGCGTATATGCGGTCGGGTGGTGCCTAGGACCTGGCGACTGCCGACAAGGTCCGGTTTTTCCGTAGGTGGTTTTCAGACTCCGTAGGTGATTGGGGTCGGATGGTCACTGAAGGAACGGCTCAAATACGGCCGTTTCTCATCGCCGATGCCGCAGGTGACCGCCTACGGAACGGCAGAGCCACCTACGGAACGATGCCAGCTACGGGGTTTGCCATGGCGAAGGGCCGTTCCTTTTCGAAAAACCGGTGGAGAGATTGAAACCCTCGGAAAGGAACGGCCCTTGCGCGCCTGTGAATGCGTGGTCCTACGATCCGCCGGCGGCTACTTCACCTTCTTGATGAACAGAATCACCACGGCACCGATCGTTACGGCCGCGATGGCGATCGGGAATACTAAGAAGTAGCCGCCGGTGGCCACCACGATGGAGGAGACGACAATCGGCGCGATAACCTGTCCGAGTGTGTTGGCGAGGTTCAGGATGCCGAGAGCCTTGCCGGCCTCGTTCGGGTTCGGTAGCACGTCGACGTTCAGCGCCTGATCGACCACCATGTAGATGCCGTATCCGAGGCCCATGAGCGCCGCGTAGACGAACATGGAGAACTGGGACTTGAGCACCCACGGCACGGCGATGCCGATGGCGATGATGGTGGAGGAGACGAACACCGGTAGCTTGCGCTTGCCGATCCTGTCGGAGATCGGGCCGGAGACCAGGGGTACGACGAGGGGGACGACCATGGTGATCACGGCCATGGTGGACACGGTGGAGGCCGCGGCCTTGGCGTCCTGTCCGATGTACTTCATGCATACATACAGCTGGTGGCCGACGATCATGTTGTAACCGAAGATGAGCATCAGACGTCCGACGAGCGCCAGATAGAAATCGCGCGCGCCCTTGGTCGGCGGGCGGAACTGCATGGCGATCTGCCTGATGTCGAATCTCTCGGCGTCGGCCGTGGCCGCGGACAGTTCGCGCGGGAGCAGGAGCACGGTGCCGATGCCGCACAGGCACCAGCAGATGGTGTCGATCATGAAGCCGGTCTTCGGAGCATCGATGAAGGCGGAGCCGATGATGGTGCCCGTGGACTGGCCGACGATCTGGCCCGCGCCGTAGAATGCGGACATGGAGCCGCGGTATTTCTGCGGAACGCGGTCGGACAGGATCGCCACGCATGGCGCGATCATGCAGTTCAGGCTGATCTGCAGCAGTGACCAGGAGGCGATGATGGTCGGCAGCGTCGGGGAGATGGAGGTCAGGTAGAATCCGATGCCGGCGATCGGTCCGCCGATGATGATCCATGGCGTGCGCTTGCCGAAACGGCTGTGGGAGGCGTCGGACAGCGAGCCGAAGATGACGTTGGAGATCAGGGCGAAGATGATGCCGATGGAGTTCATCGTGCCGAGGATCGTTTCGCCCTGACCGATGCCGAGCGTGTTGAAGCGGGCTGGGGCAGCACGGTGGATCCGATGGTGCCGGACATCATGAAGACGATGCAGAAGAAGATGAAGCCCGCGCCGAAGCGTCCAAGATTCAGTTTGCTTACCGGTTTACCGGTGTCGGGAGTGAGTTCCTCGGCGGTTCGTCCCTCGGCTGGAGCGTCTTCTTCGGGGCGATCGCCGTGATGATCCCGTTCGGCTACTGGTTCACCTTCGCGAATACGCATGAGATCGCGTCCATGAAACCGGGCGATGGCGTGGATGGGCGCGCCGGCAGAATTCCCGTCGGCGACCATTTCAAGGCGCTTGCGCGCAACAAGTACTGGTGGCTCACGCTGGGGCTCAACGACCTACAACGGCATGGCCGCCTACATCGCCAAGTACGTGCTCGGCAACTCCAATCTGATCGCCGTGATCGGTCTGGCGACAGTGATCCCCATGGTCATCGGCCTGCCGTTCGCCGGACCGCTCGTGGCCCGGTTCGGCAAACGCAACGCCTCGATGGCCGGCCTGGTGCTCGTCGCCGTCGGCAGTCTGCTGGTGTTCGTCGATCCGAGCAACCTGTGGGTGTTCTTCGTCTCCATCATCGTGCGCATGGTCGGCATCATCCCGATGAACGCCGCGCTCAACGCCATGAGCGGCGACGTGGTGGAATATGGCGAATGGCGCAGCGGCGTGCGGTCCGATGGCATCGTGTTCAGCTCGTCCAGCTTCTCCATGAAGGTGGCCATGGGCGTTTCCTCGGCCGCCATCGCGTGGATACTCGGTGCCAGCGGATATGACGGCTCGCTCGCCGTGCGGTCCGATGCCACCGTCTCCGCCATGGTCAACACCTTCGTGTGGGTGCCGGTCGCCATGGTCGTGGTTATGGCCGCGCTGCTCTTCTTCTACGACCTCGACAAGCGCGTCGACCGGGTGGGCGGGGAGCTCGCCGCCCGTCGCGTGTAGCGCAAAGGCCATTGGGATTTCCGTGGAGTCCGGGCATGCATCCAGTGGGTGCGCGCCCGGACTTGTTGGCGTCGGGTTGTGAAAACATGCCTTGAAGACTGATGGGCCAAGGCTGCGATCCCGTTGTCCGGAGCACCCATATACTTACCTTTAGTAATGACTATTAGTAACGAATAGGGTGCCATGGTGGAATCGCGAAGCGGGCAACGACAACTGTCCCTGGACGACGTGCGTGATCTGATCGACGTGTGCTGGATGGCGAAACGCATCACCGAAGCGTTGCCGGAACTGCCGAAAAACATGAAGCCTCGTCACGTGCATGTCATCGACGCCATCTGGAATCTCAATCATCGTGCCGGATCCCCGGCTCCCGCCGCACGGGTCAGCGGCATCAGCGCCTTTCTGGGAGTAACCGCACCAAGCATCACGAAGCTTGTCAACGAACTGGTGGTCAAAGGCCTTGTGGTCAAGCACGCATCCGAAGCCGACGGCCGTGCGGTGACGTTGAGCCTGACCGAAGCCGCCGAGGAAATCCGCGAACTGTACGTGCACCAGTTCCATGAGCATCTGCGTGGCGTGCTGTCCGGCATCAGCCCGCAGGACGTCGCCACCACGGTCGCCACGCTGCAGGCTATGCATCGGCTGATGGACACGGACCGGGGAGGGGAATGGACCACGAAGGTGGCCGATGCCTGGCCGGCACGTGTCGAAACGTTGATGGCGGGCGGCGATCCTCGATCTCATACGGCGGAGAAACGGTAGGCCGGAGGGCCATCGAGCCATGCGGCAAACGATGCGGTCACCCATGACGAAAAGGAAGGAGTCGCAGATCATGACGGAACGCGAACAGCGGCGGGAACAGCCGGCAAAGGCGATGCGGGAGGGGCCACAGCCAAGCAGATATATGAGCGAGGGCAGACTCACCATCGTGGTGGTGGCGCTTGCCATCCTCACCTTCCTCGGCATCCTATCCGAAACGTCGCTCAACATCGCCTACTCCACGCTGATGGGGGAGTTCTCCATCTCCGCCGACGTGGTGCAATGGCTCACCACCGGCTATCTGCTGCTCCTGTCCATAGCCATCCCCACCTCACCGTTCATGGTGCGCACATTCCCCACCAAGGGGCTGCTCGTCACTGCCGTGGCGCTGTTCTCGGCAGGTACGGTGGTCGGCGCGCTCGCCGTGAACTTCCCCATGTTGCTCACCGCGCGACTCATCATGGCGTTGGGCACGGGCGTCTCGCTGCCGTTGCTGACCAACATCATCCTGGAGAAAGCGCCGTTCGACAAGCGCGGCATGATGCTTGGCCTGGTCAGTCTGGTGACCTGCGCGGCCCCGGCCATCGGCCCGGTGTTCGGCGGGCTCGTCATGGAATTCCTCAACTGGCATTGGATCTTCTACACGATGATCCCGTTCCTGCTCATCTCGCTCGTGCTGGGATGCGCTACCGTCCCCGACATCCGCCACGGCGGGAAGGGGCATCTGTCGGTGCCGTCGCTGGTATTGGTGGCGGCCGGTCTGGCCGGCATCATCGTGGCGGCGAGCTTCTTCGCGCAGTGGAACGGCGACTGGCGCTTCTGGACGGTGCTTGTCGGCGCGATCGTGGTGCTGGGTGTGTTCGCCGCCGTGCAGCTGAAGATGGAGCATCCGCTGGTCGAGGTGCGCACGTTCGCATTCCCCGGATTCACATTGGGCATGCTGATTCTGCTGATGTCGTCCGGTGGCGTGCTCGGTGTGAACTTCCTGCTGCCGATTCTATTGCAGCGCGGACTCGGCCACACCAGCATGATCGCCGCCCTGATTCTGCTGCCGGGAGCCGTGGTCGGCGCGATTTCCGCGCCGTTGATCGGAGGTGCGCTGAAAGCGCATTTTCCGCCGAAATTCATCGCCTGTGGTTTTGTCGGCGTGGCCATCATGGATATTGTGATGATGCTCGGCGGCGCGCATGAATGGGCCGTCGCGATCGCCTACGCGCTGTTCATGGCCGCATCCGGATTCGTGCTCGTGCCTGACCAGACGCATGCGCTGAACCAGCTGCCGGCCGCGATGAACGCCGACGGCTCCGCGGTGATGAACACCGTGCAGCAGCTCGCCGGCGCCATCGGCACCGCGGTCGCGTCCACGCTGATCGCCGAATTCTCCGCAGCGAACCGTGTCGCGGGCATGAAGTCCGCGGCCGCCTACGTCGCCGGGTTTTCCACCAGCATGTGGGTGTTCTTCGGCATGGCCGTGACGGGTGAGATCCTGGCCCTGCTCATGTTCCGCTTCTCGAAGCGCGCCGCATAGCTGGTCATGCGCGGTGGAAGGCTTCACTTCTGTCGTTTTTCGATAGCTTTGATAATTTTGATATCGACAATGCCAAACATATTCGCAAGCGGTTGCTGGATGCATATGTCATTCGTCAGACCGGTTGCGGCGAAGTTGATTTCGCGGTTCCGCTCTTGCGTGAATACTTACCGTAAGCAGATGTGAAAATCTAGTTCAGGCGAGTGGCCTGTTGATGATGACCCCAAAGTAGTCCTCAATACCGGTGCAACAGGCGGGGTTCCTGTTCCTCATTGATGAGGTCTCGATGAGCATTCGCGCGCGACGCTCAGCAGACTGGCGATGGCGGCACAGGTGGCCTCCACGTTGCGTTTTGTTCCGGTGAGCAGTTCCGGCAGAGCGGCTGGGCCGGGTGCGATGCTGAACGTCGCGACGATGCCGGCTTCGTTGAGCGCGGCGGTGACGTTCGGATCGTGCGTCACTTTTCCTCCGATGGCGATAACCGGTTTTCCTTGCGATTTCGCCAGTCGCGCGATGCCGCTCGGTACCTTGCCGTACGGCGTCTGCCCGTCGATCGACCCTTCGCCGGTGATGACGACATCGGCCCACGCGCACGCCTCGCGTGCATGCAGCAAATCGAGCACCAACTCGATGCCGGGGCGCATGGCCGCGTTGAACAGGCCCAGCATGCCGCCGCCGGTGCCGCCCGCCGCGCCCGCGCCCGGCTTATCTGTTATTTTGCGACCGTTCAGTGCCGTGATGGCGTCGGCGAGCCTGCCCAAACCGCAGTCGAGCAATGCGACTTGTTCCGGATTCGCGCCTTTCTGCGGCGCGAACACGGCGGCGGCGCCGTCCGTCCCGGTCAGAGGATTGGTGACGTCGCATGCCAATACGATCGGGATGTTTCGCACGTCGTCGGGAACCTCGGTGTCGTCGATGCGGGCAAGCCGGGGGAGTGCGCCGCCGCCAAGCGGCAGCTCGCAATCGTCCGCATCGAGGAAACGATGGCCGAGCGCTCGGGCCAGGCCAGTGCCGCCGTCGGTGGTGGCGCTGCCGCCCAATCCAAGTACGATGCGTTCCGCTCCGGCGTCGATCGCGGCGCGAATCAGCTCGCCGGTGCCGAAAGTGGACGCCGCCAACGGATCGCGGTCGGCGGGGGAGATGCGCTCGATGCCGCTCGCCGCAGCCAACTCGACCACCGCGGTGCGAGGATTCTCTCCATCGTGAGATGTTCCGAAACCGCCCTCGCCAAGGAATCCATATCGTGTGATGATCGGCCGGCCCAGCGCGTCATGCGCGTGCTCCGATCGCAATTCGCCGCCGGTTGCCTGGATCAGCGCGTCGGTCAATCCCTCGCCGCCATCGGACAACGGCATCATACGGCATTCGGCGCCGGGATCGCCGGCCGCCACGCCCCGGCGCATCGACTCAGCCACGGCCTGCGCGGAAGCGGCTTCCTTGAACGAATCCGGTGCCAACAGATATTTCATGGTCAGCGGTAGCCTTCCCACTGCGGCAGGGGAAAGAGCACGTCCTCGCAACTCGCCCACATTTCGTTCAAATCGCGCCCCGGAACCCGCAGCCAACGCAGCTGCGCGCCGTCCATCATCGCGAATCCGGAACGCAGCACCTGCTCGGCGTCAACGCCTTCTGGCACATGCCAGCGGATGTTCGCGGCCACTTCCACGATACGTTCCTCGCGTTCGGCGAAATAATCATGCGCCGGGTGGTCGGGATTAAGTGCCTCGGCGCTCAACGTGGAGAACATGTGCACCAATTCGGGTCGTTTGGCGTTGACCGCCACCGTCCTGCGCCACATTTCGGCGATAAGCGGACGTTCGTCTCGCACCATGCCGGCGGTGACGTCCTCGGTCTCACGGTCGTACATTTCGTCGAGCACCGCATGCAGCAGCCCTTCCTTGCTGCCGACGTAATGCAGCACGCCCGGTTTGGTGAGGTTCACCATAGTGGCGATGCGCTGCAGCGACGTGCCGTAGTAGCCGAGCGTGCCGAAACATTCGACCGCCGCGTTGAGAATCGCGCTTCTGCGGTCGACTTCGTCGTTGGCCATAATGTGCTCCCGTCGTTGCTGGAGGTTATTGGAATATGTAATTCACTTTACGGTCGGTCGGTTTCTTTTTCAAAGATGATTGGCGTGTTGCGTATTGTTTTTTGATAAAGTACCTACCAATCGGTAGGTAGGGAATTCGGGGTTGAAGTCCCACTGCGAAACAATCGCGAGACGGCCGAGAAAATAGCCGAAAGGCACCAGAAACACAGAAGACATACGAAAGAGGCAGCTCATGAGCGACACCGCTTATCCTTCCGTCAACGACCTGACCCTCGAAGAGAAGGCGTCCCTCACCTCCGGCGGCGACGCCTGGCACCTGCAGGGTGTGGAGACCAAAGGCATTCCCGGCTACATGATCACCGACGGCCCCCACGGACTGCGCAAATCCCTGGCATCCAGCACCGGCGAAACCGACCTGAACGACTCCGTGCCCGCCACCTGCTTCCCGCCGGCAGCCGGCCTGTCCAGCTCCTGGAACCCGGAGCTCATCCACCGGGTGGGCGAAGCCATGGGCGAGGAATGCATCCAGGAGAAGGTGGCCGTCATCCTCGGCCCCGGCGTCAACATCAAGCGCAACCCGCTCGGCGGCCGCTGCTTCGAATACTGGTCCGAAGACCCATATCTGGCCGGCCATGAGGCAGTCGGCATCGTCGCCGGCGTGCAGTCCAAGGGCGTGGGCACCTCGCTCAAGCACTTCGCGGCCAACAACCAGGAAACCGACCGTCTGCGCGTATCCGCCAACATCTCCCAGCGCGCGCTGCGCGAAATCTACTTCCCGGCCTTCGAACACATCGTCAAAACCGCCCAGCCATGGACCATCATGTGCTCCTACAACCGCATCAACGGCGTGCATTCCGCACAAAACCGCTGGCTGCTCACCGACGTGCTCCGCGACGAATGGGGGTATGAAGGCATCGTCATGAGCGATTGGGGCGCCGACCATGACCGCGTCGCCTCCCTCAACGCCGGCCTCAACCTTGAAATGCCGCCGAGCTACACGGACGACCAGATCGTCTACGCCGCACGTGACGGCCGCATCCAGCCCGAACAACTCGACCGCATGGCCCAAGGCATGATCGACCTCGTCAACAAGACGCGCGCCGCCATGAGCATCGACGATTACCATTTCGACGTGGACGCCCACGACGAGGTGGCCCATCAGGCCGCCATCGAATCCATGGTGCTGCTCAAAAACGACGACGACATCCTGCCGGTCGCTGCAAACGCGAAAATCGCCGTCATCGGCGAATTCGCGCGCACCCCGCGCTACCAAGGCGGCGGATCGTCCCACATCACCCCGACCAAGATGACCAGCTTCCTCGACACCCTCGCCGCGCGGGGCGTCGACGCCGCATTCGCCCCCGGCTTCACCCTCGACCTCGAACCGGCCGACGCCAAGCTCGAAACCGAAGCCGTCGAAACCGCCAAAAACGCCGACGTCGTCCTCATGTTCCTCGGCCTTCCGGAAGCCGCCGAATCCGAAGGCTTCGACCGCGAAACCCTCGACGTTCCAGCCAAGCAGGTCGAACTGCTCAACGCCGTCGCCGCCGAAAACGAGAACGTCGTCGTGGTGCTGTCCAACGGCTCCGTCGTCTCCGTGGCACCATGGGCGGGCAACGCCAAGGGCATCCTCGAATCCTGGCTGCTCGGCCAGTCCGGCGGTCCGGCGCTCGCCGACGTGATCTTCGGCAAGGTCAGCCCGTCCGGCAAGCTGGCACAGACCATTCCGATGGACATCAACGACGATCCGAGCATGATCAACTGGCCGGGTGAGGAGGGACACGTCGACTATGGTGAGGGCGTGTTCGTCGGCTACCGCTACTACGACACGTACGACAAGGCCGTCGACTACCCGTTCGGCTTCGGCCTGAGCTACGCGACCTTTGCGATCGACGGCGTGAACGTCGCCAAGACCGGCGCCAACACCGCACACGTCACCGCGACCGTCACCAACACGTCCGACGTGGACGCCGCCGAAACCGTGCAGGTCTACGTGGCTCCAGGCAAGGCCGCCGTAGCCCGCCCGAAGCATGAGCTCAAGGGTTTCCGAAAGGTGTTCCTCAAGGCCGGCGAATCGGCTGAGATCTCCTTCGATCTGGACGAGCGCGCCTTCGCCTACTGGTCCGAGAAGTTCGATGACTGGCATGTCGAAGCCGGCGAATACACCGTCGAAGTCGGCACGTCCAGCCGCGACATCGCCGCCGTGGCCGTCGTCACGCTCGACGGCGACGGCAAGGCCCTGCCGCTCGACGAATGGTCCACGTTCGGCGAATGGGCCGACGATCCGGTCGGCTCCAAAATCGTCGCATCCGTGTATGCGGAAGGCGAGGCCGGCAATCTGCCGCAGCTGCCCGACAACGACATGATGCGCATGTTCCTCAAGTCCATGCCGATCAACTCCATGCCGATGCTGATGAGCGACGGCGGCAAGGCCATCACCGCCTTCATGCTCGATGAATACGCCAAAATCGCCGAAACCGCCGAATAAGACGGATTGACGTAAACAAGACGTAAGCAAAAGGAGTTTCAAGGATTTAGACCGAGGATGTGGCCCGCGAATGAACCGGTGCGGACCACATCCTCGGCTTTTTCATACTTGGTTTCGGCTTGTTCCGGGCTTATTTTTGGCTATTTTTAAGCGATTTTGCGATTACAATATTGCGTTCGGTGTGCTGCGATCCGGTTCCGTCACACACGACACGCTGAATGTTGCATATGCAACTGTTGTATGTACAACGTGTTATCGTATGTTCCGTGAACGATATACAGAACGATGGAACGGCTTCGGTGAACCCCGCGTTCACCGAAGCGTGGGACCGAGGCGCATGCAAGCCGCCGAGCGTCGCCATCCGATCGCTGCACAACGTCATCAACCGGTATCTTGCGGTGACGCGCCCCATGGAAGTGGAGAGTCTGAGCGGTGGCAACATCGACATCATCACCTTCCTCGCACGCCATTCGGAACGGGAGATCTTCCCGCAGGATGTGGAACGCCGCTTCGGCATCACCCGGTCGACGTCGAGCAGAGTGCTCGCATTGATGGAACGCAAAGGGCTTATCGTGCGCGAATCCGTGCCGAGGGACGCGCGGTTGAAGAAAATCGTGCTTACCGACAAATCGCGCGACATCGCCGAAGCGCTGCGCACCAGCGCAATCGCCATGGAAGGCATTCTGCTGCAGGGCCTGAGCGACGACGAGATCCGCGAATTCATGCACGTGCTCGACGTGATGCAAACCAATCTGGTCTCCACCGGGCTGATCGGCGACGAAAGTCGCTACTCCAGCCTGGCATTGTGCGAGGCGGAATCGCGGGAACGGCAATCGCGGGAATGCGAATCGCAACCAACTGTACGGAAAACATCACAGGAAGACGAAACAGGAAAGGAAGAGTAAGTGAGCGGAACAAACGTGACAACGGCTGCGGTGCAATCGCAGCCAAAACAAAAGCGGCATCTCGTACGCACGCTTGGCAAATCGCTGCGTGAATATAGGAAGCCCAGCATTCTCACCCCGATATTTGTGGTGGTCGAAGGTGTTCTGGAAATCCTCATCCCCACGGTGATGGCGTCGTTGATTGATGAAGGCATCACCGGCAAAAGCATGCCCGCCATCGTCAAATTCGGTCTGATTCTTCTGGCGTGCTCGCTATGTTCGCTCGCGGCTGGCTTCCTTGCCGGTAAGTTCGCCGCGATCGCCGGCGCTGGATTCGCCAAGAACCTGCGTCATGACGAATTCGAGAAGGTGCAGGGCTTCAGCTTCACCAATATTGACAAGTTCTCCACCGGCTCGATCATCACCAGGCTCACCACCGATGTGACCAACCTGCAGAACGCCTATTCCATGATCATTCGTCTGGGTGTGCGAGCCCCGATCATGATGATCGTGGCGTGGATCTTCTCGTTCCGCATCAGCCCGTCCATTTCCTTGGTGTTCCTGGCGTGCATCCCTGTTCTCGCCTTCGGTCTGTGCGGCCTGGCGGTGTACGTGCACCCGGTGTTCGAGCGCGTGTTCCACACCTACGACAAGCTCAACAACGTGGTCGACGAGAACCTTCAAGGCATCCGCGTGGTCAAGTCCTACACCCGCGAATCGCATGAAATCGCCAAATTCGGCCGCATCTCCCAGCGCATCTACAAGGACTTCAGCAAGGCCGACCGTGTGATGAGCTTCAACAACCCGCTCATGATGGTCTGCGTATACGTCTCGATGATTCTCATCGCATGGATGGGCGCCAAGCAGATCGTGGCCTCGGGCAATAATGCCGCGCTGGGGCTCACCACCGGCGACCTGACCGCACTGGTCACCTACGCCATGCAGATCCTCATGGCCATGATGATGCTGTCCATGGTCTTCGTCATGTGCATCATTTCCCAGGCGTCCGCGGAACGTATCTGCCAGGTGCTCAACGAGGAAAGCACGGTGACCAACCCGGCCAACCCCATCAAGGAAGTGGCCGACGGGTCCATCGAATTCGACAACGTCGACTTCCGCTACTCTGATAACTCCGAAAAGCCGGTGCTCGACAATATCAACCTGAAGATCCGTTCCGGCATGACCGTCGGCATCGTCGGCGGCACCGGTTCGGCGAAGTCCAGCCTGGTGCAGCTCGTGCCGCGCCTGTACGACGTGACCTCCGGCTCGCTCAAGGTCGGCGGCGTCGACGTGCGCGACTACGACATGGAGGTCCTGCGCGACCAGGTCGCCATGGTGCTGCAGAAGAACGTGCTGTTCTCCGGAACCATCGCCGAGAACCTGCGCTGGGGCAACCCGAACGCCACCGACGAGGAGATCCGCCACGCCTGCCAGCTCGCGCAGGCCGACGGCTTCATCCAGGAGTTCCCGGACAAGTACGACACGTACATCGAACAGGGCGGCACCAACGTCTCCGGCGGCCAGCGCCAGCGCCTGTGCATCGCTCGCGCGCTCCTGAAGAAGCCGAAGATCCTGATTCTCGACGACTCCACCTCGGCCGTTGACACCAAGACCGACAAGCTGATCCGCACCGCATTCCATGACGAGATCCCCGACACCACGAAGATCATCATCGCCCAGCGCATCGCGTCCGTGCAGGAATCCGACATGATCCTCGTCATGGAGGAAGGCCGCATCACCGCATCCGGCACCCATGAGGAACTGCTGCGGACCTGCGACGAATACCGTTCCATCTACGAATCGCAGACCAAGAACCAGGCCCAGCCTGAGGAACTGAAGTGAAAGGAGGAACGGAAATGACTAAGAACAACGCTGAAAAAACCATGCAGACCAAGCCGGGTAACAAGCCGGGCGCAAAGCCGCCGATGCAGAAAGCCGCCCCCGGAACCACCAAGCGCATCTTCGGCTACATCTTCCAATACAAATGGCATGTCGTGGCAATCGTGCTGTGCATCCTGATCGGCGCGGCCGCACAAGCTGGATCCGCACTGTTCCTGCAATCCCTGATTGACAGCTACATCCTGCCGCTGGTCGGTGTGAAGAACCCCGACTGGAACCCGCTGCTGCGCGCCCTGACGCTGATGGCCTGCCTCTACGCGGCCGGCACCTTCTGCAGCTGGCTATGGCAGTGGCTCATCGTCACCGTCGAGCAAGGCACCCTGAAGAAGATCCGCGACGACATGTTCGCACACCAGCAGACGCTGCCGATCCGCTACTTCGACACCAACGAGCACGGCGACATCATGAGCCGCTACACCAACGACACCGACACCCTGCGCCAGGCCATCAGCCAGTCCTTCCCGCAGATGTTCTCGTCCGCGATCTCCGCACTGGCCGCACTGGTCTCCATGCTGTGGCTGTCGGTGCCGGTCACGATCTTCGTGCTCGTGTTCGCCGCGATCCTGTTCGTAGTCGTGCGCGCCATCGTCTCCCGCTCCGGCCGCTACTTTGTCAAGCAGCAGATGTGGATCGGCGACGTGAACGCCTTCGTCGAGGAATCCGTCAACGGTCAGAAGGTCATCAAGGTCTTCAACCATGAGGACGCCACCCAGAAGACCTTCGACGAGAAGAACGAGGAACTGTTCCACGCTTCCGCCGAAGCGAACACCTGGGGCAACGTGACCATGCCCGTCGTAGGCAACATGGGCTACATCCTCTACATTCTGCTCGCCATCGTCGGCGGATTCATGGCGCTCTCCGGCATGGGCAACTTCGGTCTCGCCGGCGCGGGCAAGCTCACCCTCGGCGCCCTCATCTCCCTGCTCACCCTGTCGCGCTCCTTCGTCAACCCGCTCGGCCAGGTCTCCATGCAGTTCAACATGGTGATGATGGCGCTCGCCGGCGCGTCCCGCATCTTCCAGCTGATGGATGAGAAGCCCGAGGACGACGGCGGCTCCGTCACACTCGTCAACGTCGAGCTCGGCGAAGACGGCCGCACCATGACCGAAGTGGACCACGAAACCGGCCATTGGGCCTGGAAGCGTGAGGAAGGCGACGACGGCACCCGTTCCCTGAAGGCCGCGCAGTCGCTGAGCCCGAAGGCCGCGGAAGTGGCGAGGAAGGCGCGCGAGAACGCGATCACCTCGCCGGACGGGCGCCTGACCCTGCTGCAGGGCGACGTGCGTTTCACCGACGTGACCTTCGGCTACAACCCGGACAAGCCCGTGCTGCACGACATCACCTGGTTCGCCAAGCCCGGCCAGAAGGTCGCGCTCGTCGGCGCCACCGGCGCGGGCAAGACCACGGTGACCAACCTGATCAACCGCTTCTACGACATCCAGGAAGGCATGATCCTGTATGACGGCATCTCCGTCAAGGGCATCCGCAAGCCCGACCTGCGCAAGTCGCTCGGCATCGTGCTGCAGGACGTGAACCTGTTCACCGGCACCGTGATGGACAACATCCGCTATGGCAAGCTCGACGCCACCGACGAGGAGTGCATCGCCGCCGCTAAGCTCACCAATGCGGACAGCTTCATCCGCATGCTGCCCAACGGCTACCAGACCGTGCTCGAAGGCGACGGCTCCGGTCTGTCTCAGGGCCAGCGTCAGCTGATCTCCATCGCACGTGCTGCCGTGGCCGATCCGCCGGCAATGATCCTCGACGAGGCCACCTCGTCCATCGACACCCGTACCGAAGAGGTGGTGCAGGCCGGCATGGACAACCTCATGAAGGGACGCACCGTGTTCGTGATCGCGCACCGACTGTCCACCGTGCGCAACTCCGACGTGATCATGGTGCTCGACCATGGCCGCATCATCGAACGCGGTTCGCATGACGAGCTCATCGCGCAGAAGGGCGAGTACTACCAGCTGTACACGGGCGCCGTGGAACTGGAGTAAGGCTCCTTCTGCTTCGTTCCTGTCCCGTTCTTGGTGAATTGGACAGGCTGAACGGTAGTGTTCAACGAATGCAAGGGCCGTGCGGAAGCCACATATGTGGTTTCCGCACGGCCCTTGCGCATATGGCTCCCATGAATCGGCGGGCATGACCTTTTACGCAGGGTGCACCCGCTGTGGCTTTTCATGGATTCCCCGAATCAATGGCGAAAAATCCATTGCGGGGACTACTCATGCGGTTCCGTAGGCGGTTTGGGTGTTCCGTAGGTGGTTGGTCAGAGTATCGGGGTTGGAGAAAGGCTTTATTCTGGCCGTTTTCATGCTGGGTATTCAGACCCAACCACCTACGGAAGCGAAAAACCACCTACGGAACTAGTCCAAGTCGTAACGGTGACTGGCTATCGCTCGGGCGACCATGCCGAACAGTTCGTTCAGCTTCTGTTTGGAGGCCAAATGCTCGCGGGTGGCGACAAAAGGCGTGAATCCAAGATCCCTCAGCCGGTTGCGCTTATCGAGGTCATACATCCAGCGGCCGTGGGTGTAGTGGTAATTTCCGTCGTATTCTATGCAGACGCGGTCATCCGGGTAGGCGATATCCACCTTCATCGTGCCCGAGCCGCGTATGTGGTCAATGATCTCATAATTGACATGTGCCTCAGGCAGCCCGTAGGCATCGCTCTCCAAACGAAGCACCGTTTCCTGCGGGGAATCGGTACCTGGTTTGGACAGGCGCAAGGCCTTTCTGCATTTGGCGCTCCCAATGAATCGCGGCGCACTCCGGATGTAGTCGGAGAGCTCATCGTGAGTGCAGACGCGTAAATCGGGATTGGCACAAGTGAGCCAATCCATGGCGATCACCAGACTCCGTTCGTCGACATAGGGCGCAATCTGGCAGACCGCCTGCATCGCGGAGACGCTTGACACCAATTCGTCGGCGTGCACCACGTCTACGCCATGCCTTGCGTAATGGAATTTCATCCCCTGGATTTTCCGCAGGTCACGTTGCCGGCACACCGAAACGTGAACGAGCTCCGAACCATATCCGGGTAAATAATTCATGGTGGCAATCATGCCATGCAGCTCCAGCGCTGTGCCGTGGCTTACATAGAGTGGAAGCGAGGAGCGTGACCTTATCCGCGACAACACCTGCCTGCATTCAAGATGCCGTCTCGCCGCCTCTTCCCGTGCCTGCTCTAATGTGAAAAATGTATTGTGTCCAAAGCTTTCCATGCGCTGACGGTATATGGAAAGCCGGCAGCCCCGCAACCGTCTCCGTGAAAAATGTGGATATGTGCATGGTTCCATCCGCAGCATCACCGGGGAGAGGCCTGATGTATACGCGTCCGGTAGAACCGATGCGGAGCGTGGCGTCATCGAGGGGTGGCTCACATGGCAAGTCGGCCACGCAGAAGGGCGGGCGCTTCCAGCCGCAGGCCCGTGGGGCTGACGGTGACCGCGTTTCTCCACGGTGTCAGCCGCGTTTGGAACCCTGCCGACTGATGCCACCTTTATGACCGGTCGCTTTGAAAGGCAGACCGGCGTTGCCGAGTCCTTTGCTCCGCATGTTCTGCAGGGCAAAGGATTTTTGTTGTGCACGCAGTTCGTTCATCCGTTCCGTGGACTGATGCGCGATTCGCGGTTTCCGTGATTGCTCTGGCTGTGTCATGGCTATAAGAATACGTTCGGTAATGTAATATGATGGATTTAGTAATGCTTTTACTAAAATCTGATGAGGCATCCATGGGAGGGTGAGGGAGCGATGGCGACCATCAAGGAGATTGCGAAACGTACGGGATTCTCGCAGGCCACGGTGTCGCGTCTGTTGAATGGCGATCCGACGCTGTCCGTGCGTGAGGAGACGCGTCGCGCGATCATCCGCGCCAGCGAGGATTTGGGATACAGCACCCAGGCCAAGCGCATCGTCATTCCGCACGAAGTAGCCTTGTTGGACAACGAGGAGTCCGACGAAACGCTGCGTGATTCGTATTTTGCCGATTTGCGTTCGGCGCTGGAACATAACGCCAAACAGCAGCGTATGGAGCTCACTGTTTTCCACAGTCTTGACGAGATGTTGAATCAGAAGGGGAAATTCGATGGTTTCATGGCTATCGGCGCCAATGTCATAGCCGAAAGCGACCTTGAGAAGTTGCATGAGGTCATGCCATACGGTGTGTTCATCGATGTGAATCCCGCACCGAACCTGTTTGATTCCGTGCAGCCCGACCTACAGCAGACCATGCATGACGCGGTCGAAGCATGTGCGAAGGCTGGCATGAAGCGTGTCGGATTCATCGGCGGCAAGGGGAGGCTGACGAATTTTTATGAGGTGGACGAAGAGGGGCGTGCCACATATTTTCAGCGTGAAATGGGCCGTTATGGTCTCGACCTGCGTGGACTGGTGTATTCTGACGGCTTGTTCACCGTGGAGAATGGTCGCAAGTTGGGGGAGCAGTTTATCCGTGACCACAACGGCGCACTGCCTGACGCAGTTATTGTTTCGGCGGACATCATCGCGGTCGGCGTGCTGCAGGCGTTCAACGCGGTTGGTGTGATCGTGCCGCGCGACATCAGCGTCATCAGCATCAACAACCAGGCGATCGCACAGCTTACGTCGCCACCGTTGAGCACGTTCTCAATCGACCAGAACGAGCTTGCGCGCGTTGCGATTCTCACCTTGGCCGATGCGATTGCCAGCAAGCGCACAGTACGGCAGCATGCGTACCTGTCGACGACGCTGGAAGTGCGAGATAGTTTCGTGCCGGCGCAGCCGAAACGTGAATCGCGGCCAAAATTGCAGACCCGATCGAAGCGATCTGCCCGATCGAAGCGATCTGCCCGGTCGAAACGGGCTGCCTAGCGTACGTATGTGCGGAAAAATATGAAAGGCGATTGATGATGCTGCGTCATCAATCGCCTTTTGTCTGTCTACTGTCGGCGAAATACCGCGAATCGCACACAATATGACATGTATATGTGCAGAATCGCACAAAATGCGACACGCCCAACAGTGCACAACGCAGATGTTAAATTTTACTAAAAATGGGTAAAGGGATATACTTAACTCATGCGAAATCAAATGATGATTTCCGATTACAGCTTCAATCACAACTTCTAAGGAGAAGTACGATGGCAGAATCCAATGTCGCAGCCGCACCGAAGGAGACGCAGCAGTCTGCGAAGCCAACCAGGAAAGGCAGTCTGCTGTCCCGCGTGGCCTATTCATTCGGCAACGTCGGCCAATCCGCCTTCTACAACGCGCTGAGCACCTACTTCATCGTCTACGTCACCAGCTCGCTGTTCTCCGGGGTCGACAAGGCGCTCGCCACCAAGCTCATCGGCGTCATCACCGGCCTTGTGGTTGTCATCCGCATCGCGGAGATCTTCATCGATCCGCTGCTGGGCAACATCGTCGACAACACCAATACCAAATGGGGGCGCTTCAAGCCGTGGCAGCTCATCGGCGGCACCGTTTCCGCCGTTCTGCTCGTGCTGGTCTACACCGGCCTGTTCGGCTTGGTGAACGTCAACACCACGCTGTTCATCGTGCTGTTCGTCATCACCTTCATCGTGCTCGACGTGTTCTACTCCCTGCGCGACATCTCCTATTGGGGCATGATCCCGGCGCTGTCCTCCGACTCCCATGAGCGCTCCACCTACACCGCCCTCGGTTCCTTCGGCGGCTCCATCGGCTACAACGGCCTGACCATCGTGGTCATTCCGATCGTCACTTACTTCAGCTACATCTTCACCGGCAAGCATCAGGAGAGCCAGAGCGGCTGGACCTGCTTCGCCATCATCGTGGCTATTCTCGGCGTCCTCACCGTGTGCTCCGTCGCGTTCGGCACCAAGGAAAGCTCCAGCACCCTGCGCACCAAGGCCGAGGACAACGGCGGCCCGCTCGCCGCGTTCAAGGCTCTCGCACAGAACGACCAGCTGTTGTGGGTGGCCCTGTCCTACCTGCTGTACGCCATCGCCAACGTGGCCACCACCGGCGTGCTCATGTATCTGTTCAAGTTCATTCTGAACAACTCTGCAGCCTATTCCATCGTCGGCGTCGTCTCCGTCGTCGCGGGCATCGTTATGGCTCCGCTGTACCCGATTCTGAACAAGCGCATTCCGCGCCGCTACCTGTACCTCGGCGGCATGGTGCTTATGGTCATCGGCTATCTGCTGTTCATCATCAACCCCACCAGCCTGCCGGTCGTCACCGTCGGTCTTGTCTTCTTCTATCTGCCGCAGACCTTCATCCAGATGACGGCCATCCTTTCCCTGACCGATTCCATCGAGTACGGCCAGCTGAAGAACGGCAAGCGCAACGAGGCCGTCACCCTGTCCGTCCGTCCGATGCTCGACAAGATCGCGGGCGCGTGCTCGAACGGCATCGTCGGAGCCGTGGCCATCGCCGCCGGCATGATCGGCAACGCCACCGCAGCCGACATGACCGCCGCGAACATCCGGATCTTCGAGATCTGCGCCTTCTATGTGCCGCTCGCGGTCATCATCCTGAGCGCGGTCGTGTTCCTGCTCAAGGTGAAGATCACCGAGAAGATGCACGACGATATCGTCAGGCAGCTCGAGGCTCAGCTGAACGAAGGCTGATTCGCCGCCGAGCGCGATCGTCTTCGGTCGATTCGTGGTCGGCCTGCCGATTGTATTTCGATTGTTTTGCGATTACGAAAGCCGCATGGTGGACACCGTGCGGCTTTTCGCGTTTCTACGTTCGTACGGCGTGCTAGGCTGACGATTTGAAACGAAAAGCGATGATCCGTCATCAGCGGGGAGTTTCCGGAAGAACGGCCGACGCTTTCTGGCGAGGCTTAGTAGAACCGGCGGGGTCGGCCCGAACAGCCGAATGTCAAGCGGTCGTACGAAACCTGCGCAGGCGGACAACCTGCGTGGGAACAACAGGGAAGTGCGGCAAGCGAGGTGGTACCGCGGTGCCGGACGTGCGCGATCGCACGGAAGCCATCGTCCTCGTAAGGTAAGTAATGAAACCGCCAAACGAGGAGCATACGGTGAGCGAATCCACCAATCATGTGTATCCGAAGGCTGCTGCCGGCGAGCAGAGCGCCAACGTCGCGCCGAACCCCAGCTTCCCCAAGCTGGAGGAGTCCGTGCTCGACTACTGGGATAAGGACGACACCTTCCAGAAGTCCATCGAACGCCGTCCTTCCGGCGACCACAGCCAGAACGAATTCGTCTTCTTCGACGGCCCGCCGTTTGCGAACGGCCTGCCGCACTATGGCCACCTGCTGACCGGCTATGCCAAGGACGTCATCCCGCGCTACCAGACCATGAAGGGCCATAAGGTCAACCGCGTGTTCGGCTGGGACACCCACGGTCTGCCTGCCGAACTCGAGGCGCAGAAGGAACTGGGCATCGACTCGGTCGATCAGGTCAAGGAGATGGGCATCGACAAGTTCAACGATGCCTGCCGCGCCTCCGTGCTCAAGTACACCAACGAGTGGAAGGACTACGTGCACCGTCAGGCACGTTGGGTCGATTTCGAGCATGGCTACAAGACGCTGAACATTCCATACATGGAATCCGTGATGTGGGCGTTCAAGCAGCTGTACGACAAGGGCCTCGCATATCAGGGCTACCGCGTGCTGCCGTACTGTCCGAAGGATCAGACGCCGCTTTCCGCGCACGAGCTGCGCATGGACGCCGACGTGTATCAGGATCGTCAGGACACCACCGTGTCCGTGGCCGTGAAGCTGCGCGACGAGGAAGACGCCTATGCGGTGTTCTGGACCACCACGCCGTGGACCGTTCCCACCAACTTCGCCATCGTGGTCGGTGCCGACATCGACTATGTGGAAGTGCGTCCGACCGAAGGCAAGTTCGCGGGCAAGAAGTTCTACCTGGGCAAGCCGCTGCTCGGCTCCTACGTCAAGGAACTCGGCGAAAACTATGAGATCGTGCGCGAACTCAAGGGTGCCGAGATGGAAGGCTGGCGCTACTACCCGGTGTTCCCGTACTTCGCTGGCGACGAGAACGCAGCCGAAGGCAAGGTGCCGGGACCGGAAGGCTACCAGATCTTCACCGCCGATTATGTCGACACCGTCGAAGGTACCGGCCTGGTTCATCAGGCCCCCTACGGCGAAGACGATATGAACACGCTCAACGCCAAGGGCATCAAGAGCGTGGACGTGCTCGACGCGGGCTGCAAGTTCACTTCGCTGTGCCCGGATTACGAGGGCCTGTACGTGTTCGACGCCAACAAGCCGATCCTGCGCAACCTGCGCGCCGGCGATGGCCCGCTGGCCCGCATCCCCGAAGAGCAGCGCGCCATCCTCTTCCAGGAGAAGAGCTACGTGCACTCCTACCCGCACTGCTGGCGTTGCGCCACCCCGCTGATCTACAAGCCGGTGAGCTCGTGGTTCGTGGCCGTCACCAAGATCAAGGACCGCCTGCTCGAACTCAACCAGCAGATCAACTGGATTCCGAACAACGTGAAGGACGGCCAGTTCGGCAAGTGGCTGGCGAACGCACGCGATTGGTCGATCTCCCGCAACCGTTTCTGGGGTTCCCCGATTCCGGTGTGGGTTTCCGACGATCCGAAGTACCCGCGCGTGGACGTGTACGGCTCGCTTGACGAGCTGAAGGCCGATTTCGGCGATTGCCCGCGCGACAAGGACGGCAATATCAACATGCACCGTCCGTACATCGACGAGCTGACCCGCGTCAACCCGGACGATCCGACCGGCAAGAGCCACATGCACCGCATCAGCGACGTGATGGACTGCTGGTTCGAATCCGGTTCCATGAGCTTCGCCCAGTACCATTATCCGTTCGAAAACAAGGAAACCTTCGAACAGCACTTCCCGTGCGACTACATCGTGGAATACATCGGCCAGACCCGTGGCTGGTTCTACGTGCAGCACGTCATGGCGACCGCCCTGTTCGACAAGCCGGCGTTCAAGAACGTGATCTGCCACGGTATCGTGCTCGGCTCCGACGGACAGAAGATGTCGAAGCACCTGCGCAACTACCCGGACGTGAACGGCGTGTTCAACGACTTCGGCTCCGACGCCATGCGTTGGTTCCTGATGAGCTCGCCGATCCTGCGTGGCGGCAACCTGATCGTCACCGCTGATGGCATCCGCGACACCGTGCGCCAGGTGATGCTGCCGGTGTGGAGCTCCTACTACTTCTTCACGCTGTACGCCAACGCGGCGAAGAACGGCGCCGGCTACGACGCCCGCCAGCTGCGTGCCGACGAAGTTGCATCGCTGCCGGAAATGGACCGTTACCTGTTGGCTCGTACCCGCCGACTGGTCGAAAAGACCCAGTCCTCGCTGGACCAGTTCCTGATCTCCGATGCGTGCGATGCCGTGTCCGACTTCATCGACATGCTCACTAACTGGTACATCCGCAACAACCGCGACCGCTTCTGGAAGGAAGACGAGAACGCGTTCAACACCCTGTACACCGTGCTTGAGGTGTTCATGCGCGTCCTTGCGCCGCTTGCCCCGATGGAAGCCGAATCCGTGTGGCGCGGCCTGACCGGAGGCGAATCCGTGCATCTGGCGGATTGGCCGTTCCTGGCCGACGAGAAGACCGGCGAAGCCACCGAACTTGGCCGCGTGCTCGTCGACGATCCGGCTCTGGTCGATGCGATGGAGAAGGTGCGCGAGGTCGTCTCCAGCACCCTGTCCATGCGTAAGGCGAAGCAGATCCGCGTGCGTCAGCCGCTGAGCAAGCTCACCGTGGTGGTGGAGGATACCGCCGCCGTGGCCGCGTACGACGAGATTCTGAAGTCCGAGCTCAACGTCAAGGACGTGGAGCTGTGCACGCTTGAGGATGCGGGCTCCCAGGGCCTGAAGATCATCCACGAGCTGCGCGTGAACGCCCGCGTTGCAGGCAAGCGCCTGCGCAAGGACGTGCAGTTCGCCATCAAGGCCTCCAAGTCCGGCGCATGGCATGTGGACGCTTCCGGCGCTCCTGTGTGCGAGACCCCGAACGGCGACATTACGCTGGAAGAGGGCGAGTACGAGCTGATCAACAGCGTGGAGGAGCAGAACGCCGAAGAGGCCGCCAACTCCGTGTCCGCGGCCCTGCCGACCGGCGGCTTCGTGATCCTCGACACCGAGCTGAACGACGATCTGGTTGCCGAAGGCTACGCCCGCGACGTGATCCGCTCCGTGCAGGACGCCCGTAAGGCCGCCGGTCTCGAGGTTTCCGACCATATCGCGCTGAAGCTGACCGTTCCGGCCGGCGACGTGGCGAAGGTCGAGCAGTTCCGTGATCTCGTGTCCGCCGACACGCTCGCCGACTCGCTTGACGTTGTTGCCGGCGCCGAAGGCTCCGAGCTCGCCGTCGAGGTTGCCAAGGCCTGATTCTTCGAGTGAGCTGATTCGGCTGGACTGATTTCGACAATTGATGTGAGGGGCCCTGTTGCTTATGCAGCAGGGCCCCTTTCGTATTTGCGGTATGGTCGATTTTGCTATATTCCTTGCGCAATTTCGCTGCCTGTTTGAGCGCAATTCATTCTGCTCTAATCGCGTCCCGTTCTAAGCTCAAAATGTCGTCCGCGTGGGTGATCCGTAACCTTTCCCACGCAAACGACATTTTTACTTTTGTATTTTTGTGCAGAAGCTTTTGCGATTGCCGGCTCATTCCGACGGAAGGTGCCACATTCGCGTCGCTTTCGACAGATGGAATCGTAATTGTCTGCTCAAACCGACGATGGACACCCGTTTTGCGTCGTTTTGGACAGACAGGTTGACGTTTTTCTGTTTGTTCGACCGTACGACTAGAGTAGCCTGTGGCTTTTCGGCTGGTTTTGCGCCGGCTGGAAAATTAATACAGACTTGATTTGTGTCTGCCGTGTGCCTGCGACGTATTTACGTTGCGCTGGCACGTGCGCGGAAGCAGATCGCAAGCGAATGGTTCTCAGTACCATCCATGTGAGTCAAGCGCACATCTTTGAGAAGCAGTCGCGATGCCGGGAGTCGGGTTCGTCGGTTTCAACCGTCGTTCCCGTTCCCGGCTTTTTTCTTTTCTATATATTGTGTACGATTTTGCTGCTTTTACACTCATATAAGTGTAGTTAGCATATAACTTCTTATATGGGCTGTGGCACTGCATCGTTTTCTAGTAAAGGAGTGGGGAATTGATCCATCGCCGGCTTTGGTGGGTAAATATGCTCCAGGCATAGCCAGACCGGCCAATAACGTGTCCATTCAGATTATTGATGCCGATTTCAAGCAGCGGTATAGTCAACAAATCCGAGACGATGTTGTGAAGTTGAATCCTGGTTTTCTTATTTTGATTCCTTCAGATATGTCTAAAGGCGACATTGGCAAGTTGCGCGATGTCTGTGCCGGAGCTGAAGGCAAATCGTTGTACTATGCTCCGGAAAAGTCGACTTTGCGTATCGGGAAAGTCACAACGGTTGATGCCGAGCATTTCTGGAAGCCAGTAGCGCCGGGAATGTGTCGATATTGGGCGGTCAGACCGATGGCCATCGCTGAGACGCGCCCTATTCCTGACATAAAGTTGCATCGCAAATGGGGAGTTTATGAGGCTCTTTGTTTGTCGATTGGACATGTTTGGCGTTCGCAATATCCGCAATCGTCGGAAGGAAGTCGAGAGGAACGCTATTGGAACATTGTTGATGCGGTGAGCGCGAAGACCTCGCATTTCCGTATTTACAATTATCGTACCGTTCATCGTGCCAACATGACGGATTATGTGCATCGTGCGAACGGTTCCAACATTTTGCATGGTATGAATGCGTTGATTGCGATTTCTGATGCCGGTGAGTCTCTGGATTGTGCGGCTATGGCAATCGGTCAGAGTCGCCATTTGGGTGGAGGTTTTCTTGTACCGGCGGATTTTTCCGTAAGCGTGTGTCAATCGGATGATGATTTCGAAAAGGGGATTCCAACATGGCTGAAATGAGTCTGGAGCAGCGGCAATACCTGACTGCTAAGTTCAAAGAATTCATCGCTGCGGTTCATTCAAGTCAGGAATCGAATTTGCCTGTTCGTACACCTTATCAATGGCAGATTAGATTGATGCTGTATGTTGCAGAGCATGGGCATTGGCCTCGAAGTATTGGCGCTCCAACCGCTTCTGGGAAAACCAGTGTGATAGATATCCATGTGTTCCTTAATGCTATGGCAGGCCTTTCTCTCGTGGAAGGAAACGGTCTCTTCGATTTACCATTGCGAAACATTCCTCGTCGTTTGGCGCTTACGGTAAATCGTCGTTCATTGGTTGATGATCAATTTGATGAAGCTTGTGCGTTACAGGACAAAATGCAGATTGAGCATGTCGCCAATGACGGGCTTGACGTATATCGAGACGGTTTAAAACTTCGTGCAGCTATTAATGGTGGAACTAAAAGCGATTCTGCGATTCCGCGGATGATTGCTGTTGAATTGCGAGGCAGTATCAGTCCGGACCGAGAGTGGCGCTATTATCCGCAGACCTGTGCTGTGATTTGTGCTACTCCTGACATGTTCGGAAGCCGCTTGCTGTTTCGTGGCTACGGCACTAGTCGTACCATGCGTTCTATGGAAGCTGGATTGCTTGCATACGACACAGTGTTGATTGTTGATGAAGCTCATTTGAGCCAGCAATTATTAAAAACCGCACAGCAAGTGGCACGTATCGAAAACATGGCTGATGCTCCGATTGCTCGACAAGTATCTCCTTTACAAGTTGTAGAAACGACTGCAACCCCAGTTTCTGAAGATACTGATAATGCGATTTCTGTCCTTGAATCTGATTTCACAACTGACGTTATGCTCGAAAAGCGTCTTAACCAGTCAAAACCAGTTGTTGTAACTTGTGATTTTGAGAAGTCGAAAGATGAGATAGATGCAATTGTTGAGCAGTGCCTTTCTCTGATTCACTCCAATATCGAGGCTGATGAATACAGCGATTCAGGTCCCCATGTTCTTGGATGCATTCTCAACACAGTTAAAAAAGCCAACCTCGTTGCTGACAAACTCGAAAAACTATGCAAAAAGAATGGCATCAAAAAGCCTATTGACGTTTATATCGGTCCAATGCGTGCATACGACAAAAGAAAAGTGGCCGATAAGCTGCATTCTCTTTCTGAGCTAAAACCAGATGAGGCTCCTTGCTGCATTATCGGCACACAGACTTTGGAAGTCGGTGTTGATATCGATTTTGCAAATATGGTGACTGAGATTGCTCCTGGATCTGCGTTGGTTCAACGTGCCGGCCGTGTGAATCGTCGTGGCTTGAGATCTGAAGGCCTTATCTACATATTTGGCGTTGATTTGCAGAAGCTTTCTGAAAAGAAGCAATCTGACGAGACTGTTCCTTACAAGCCTGAAGATATTATAAAGGCGCAGACTTGGCTAAATTCCTTGGAAGATGCAGAAACTGGAAAGCCGAGCATCAGCGCATGGTCCGTAGGGAAAACCATGGTACCTCAGGAAGATCCCGACAGACTTTTAATCCAGCGTTTGGAACCATGGGATGTTGAGAATCTATCTGTCACAGATGAGAATTTATGTGCCAACCTGTGTGGGGTTGATCTTCAACAGGGACGTGCGGACCTCAATCTATGGTTACGGGATGATCTTAATTCCAGTGGTCCTGACATTAATATCGTGGTGAGAAATTTGCCATGGAATGACATGTCGGCTATTCGAATTCTGGAAATGGCGCAGCCTGAGAATGACGAGTTATTCCCCGTTAGAAAATGGCGTGGACTTCAAGAGTTCTTTAAATGTTTGGAGAAGGAAGACAATAAGTCGCGAAGGAGAGGTGCTCGGGTCGAGGTTGACAATGAGCATGGTGGAAAAGATAAAATCGATTTTCCACATAGAGTATTCAGATATCGCGCCTCGGAACCTGAAGGTCATCGTGTGATATGCATGCATGTGCAAGATGCCGAGCATGCTGTGATCAAATCTGGCGACATACTTATCCTTGATGATTTTGAAAGAGTTTTCTCTACATTCACTGAGAATGTTGCGATTTTTGATCCAGAAGGTTCTTCTACGGTAGAGGATGTTTTTAACAAATGCGGCTCCTCTATCATGGTCATCAATGACATTTCGCTTAAGCCGAAAGAGATTGAAGCATTTCAGCATATTCAAAATATTGAAGAAATCTCTGGCGAGCACAATGCTGAAGTCCTTTCTGACAAAGTGCAAAACGACATGCAAGAGTCGTTAAGACTGATTCGTGCAGCTGCGGCAGCGGAGTCGACAAGTTCGGTGGAGTGCTCCTTGCTTTGTTTTGAACGAGAACATTCTTGTTTTGATGTTGATGGCAATGAGATTATCCGTGAAGTCAGATGGATCGTAAGCAGTGCTTCTGAAAATGCGCCAGATTCTGAATCTGACCAGGAAATCATAGTCTCTAGGAAAAAGACTCTTTTTCTAGGAGGAATATCGAATGATTCCAATCTTCGCAGGAAAGAAGGCCATCAAGATCATGTAGCTTGGCGTGCACAAGCGCTTGGTAAAGCTGTCGGGCTTGATGATACTTTGACCAATGATTTGCGTATTGCCGGTGAATATCATGATGAGGGCAAGAAAGACAGGCGTTTCCAGAGACTGCTTCGTAATGATCGCGAGGTGCAGGAAACGGAACTTTGGGCAAAGAGCCGGTACTTTATTTCGCATGCCAAAGAGCGGGGACTTCGTAACGAATATCGACTGCATGGTTGGCGTCATGAGCAACGTTCCGTTGCGGAATTCCTTCAAGCCAGCAAAACGAATGAACGGTTGCGAGATATGGAAGAAACCGACAAGCAGCTTGTCGCACGACTCATAGGCACATCACATGGCCACGGACGTGCATCTTTCCAGTATGGGACTGAATATCTGCTTCCTGTGGAGGGTGGTTCTTCCCGCGAAATGAATCCGGAATTGAATGTGCTTTCCGACCGATTGTTCGAAACCGGTGAGTGGGAGACCCTCATCGACCATACCAATCAAAGGTATGGTTTCTGGGGAGTTTCTTACCTTGAAGCTTTGCTTCGCGCTGCGGATATTACATGTTCGAAGGAGGGGCTGTGATGAGTGTTGTCATTTCTGCGGATGCGACCGACGCATTCTCGCATTTGCTTATGGTCGGTCTTGCATCCATTCTTGAAGATGCTAATCCTGATCGTGTTTGCCTATTTCGATGGCTGGATGATTTGCAGGCTTTTGAGATAAAGACGAATGATGATTTGGATATCGATCAAATATCGAAGGTTGTGAGTGAACATGCTAAGCGGTGGTCTCAATCTTTGCCGTTGACTTCTCAAGACGACTATACGGTTTCAAATGAATCCGACAAGCCAAGTGGGGCGTTCCATGCCACAATGTCACCGAGGCTAAGCAATTTGGGCGTTCCTTATGGCTGGGAAAAACTTCAAAGAAATCGAGAAGCTGCGGTTGACGCCATGGAAACATTCGGTGATTACCGTTACTTCGGCGCACTGGGGCAGCCTTCATACTGGTCAGGTGAGCAAACTAATCATAGTTTACGTTCTGATTTCGGGGCTTCTCGTTGGGAAATGGTGACGCGAAACAAAGGGCAAGAATTCATCGGAGGTCGTTTGTTTCCTTTGGCCCAAAAGGTTGCAGCACGACCCATCGAAAAAGTTCGGGATGGATTGCTTGGTACGACAATTGAGGATGAGGTTGGTGGCAATAAAGCATTTAGCCGTGCTGCCACGGGCCTTCACGCTCCATCGAAAACCGACAATGCGCGTGCATGGTGCGCATTGATTGGCGTTTCCGCCTTTCCGACGCGTGTTACGACTATTGGAAGCGAAATGTCTCGTGACAGTAGCGCGGCAATGTTCCAGATTAAAGGCCCAATTCGTTTCGCGATTCTTCCGTTGTTCGATCAATACTGGACAACTGCGAAATACCGTTCCGTTATACGTAGCGAAGCGCTTGCGCAATTCGGTATTCAGCAGGCTCGTTTCAGGGGAGACCAAGTAATGAGTGCGGCATCTGACTGGCTTGAAGAAAAAGGTGTTCCTGCCTGTTGCCTTTTCAATCAGTTCATGTCTGATAACAAAAGTGCTCCGGAACGATGGCTGGAGCCTGGTGAAATCATCCCAGTAAAACAAATGGAATAACAAGGAGAAAGCTATGGATGACGACCCTATTCCGATTTGCTTGGTTGCCAATTACATGTTCTGCCCGCGCAGAGCGTGGTTGGAAGCGGTAGGAGAAAAAGTCGATTCGGATCAAATCATGCGAGGAACATATGATCATCGCAAGGTTGACCGTACTGATGGCGCTCCTGATGCGGATTCGTATCAAGCCGTGAATATCAGGCATGAGGAATGGGGCGTCAGCGGCAAGCTGGATGCTGCAAAAATGACGGATAGCGGAATCGTTATTCGTGAATATAAAGCGACGCCTGTGAAGCGGGCGATGATAGTTACGCCCGCAATGCGTACACAGCTTGCTTTACAGGCTGCATGTCTTGAAAATATGGGTTTTCATGTAGCTGGTACTGAAATATTTTTCACCACGCACCATCGGCGGGTTGAAGTTGACCTTGACGAAGAAGATTATGAAAACGCGCATAAAGCGGTGGAAGAAACTCGAACGTTAATTAATTCGGAACAAGCTCCTGAGCCATTAGAGGACAGCGCTCGTTGTATGCGATGCTCACATGTAGGGATTTGTCTGCCGGAAGAACGTAAGTTATGTGCTGTCGCGCATCGAGTGATGGTTTCGTCTCCAGATAATCAAGTAACGCATCTTGCTACTCCTGGAGCAAAAGCCTTTACAAGATCCGGAAGAATGATTGTTCAGAAAAATGGCGAAGAACTTGCTTCTATTCCAATTGATACCATGCAGGGTTTGCAGATTTACGGCAATACCGATTTGTCAAGTGGGCTAATCCGTGAGTTGATGTGGCGTGATATTCCCATAGTTTGGTGCAGTGGAACAGGACGAATGTACGGATGGTCCATTCCCTCTTATGGACCAAACGGGGAGCAACGTGTTGACCAGCATGTAGCTTCCCATGAAGGACGGCTTGGTCTTGCACGTGAATTTATCGTCGCAAAAATACACAATCAATCTGTTTTGCTGCGACGGTCAGAATCGGACAATCCAGTATTGCCGCAACTGCGACATATTGAGAAACAGGTTGGAAATGCGAACCGTTGGCAGGACATACTTGGTCTCGAAGGAGAGTCTGCAGCGTTGTATTTCTCTCAATTCGAGCATCTTATTAAAACTGATCGTCAAGCTGAGTGGCCTTGGATTGCCCGTATGCGTAGACCCGCTCCAGACGCGTTGAATGCACTGCTTGATTTCACATACACATTATTGTTGTCGGATTGTGTGCGAGCTTTGATTTCCTGTGGTCTTGATCCGCATGCTGGTTTCTTGCATAGCAGCAAACGGAATAAACCGGCATTGGCTTTGGATTTGATGGAGGAATTCAGGGCTCCGATTGCAGATTCGGTAGTGCAAACAGTGATTAATAACGGTGAAATCAATGCATCTGGATTCTCGGATGCGCTTGGCTCCGTGCGCATGACAGATGAGACTCGGAAAACGGTGATCAAAGCATACGAACGAAGAATGGCTACGGAAATCATCCATCCGGTATTCAAATACAAAGCTTCTTGGCGAAGGACTATCGAAATTCAGGCCAGAATGATTTTGGGATATCTTGATGGGACGCAAACTGAATATCGCGGAATCAGAATTCGTTAAGGAGCGAGTCATGACGAATCAGAAACGTGGCTATCTGGTGGCATATGATATCAGCGATGATTGCTGCCGCTCACATGTTGCGAAAATTCTTCAACACTATGGAGAACGATTGCAATATAGCATCTTCTTACTGCGGGTACGTCCTTCGATGATGTTGGATGTCCGTATGCAGATAGAGAGGGAAATAGATGACTCAATCGATTCTGTTGTGTTCTGTTCTCTTGGAACCATTTCTCAAACGGAAGAGGGCTTGGATTTCTTGGGGCGCCGTGGATACGTCGATTTAGAGATACCGACAGTGATTTGAAGTTTTAGCCTAATGGTGATGTTGTTTGATAAGTAAAGAGTGTTTTGCTGTTTTTCAAGTGCGAGAGATGCATCATTGCTGCGACACACGGTGAGCGCTCGCACTTGAAAAATAGTTGTTTTGGAGCCAGTGAACTTATATTGCTTCTGTATTGCGATAGAAATGAAAGAGTCGCTCGCAAAAGCCTTTAGAATATGTGTCATTGCAAGGTCTTAGCCTATGACTATTCCTGAGCATTCAAGCTTAGGACTTCATTGAGGATGCGGCAAATCGGCTACACGGGGGTGTCGAAAACCGATAAATTCCTGAGCATTCAAGCTTAGGACTTCATTGAGGAAAAGTGCATCTTGACGCGGTGCCTAGCGACCAAACATTCCTGAGCATTCAAGCTTAGGACTTCATTGAGGAGCCAGGCTGTTGCAGCAACGCAATCATGCCGCTTATTCCTGAGCATTCAAGCTTAGGACTTCATTGAGGATAAAGCGTGCCGTTATCACGATCAAGGACGCTCAAATTCCTGAGCATTCAAGCTTAGGACTTCATTGAGGATGGACGTATGGATGACGTCAACGTGCTTAATGAGAATTCCTGAGCATTCAAGCTTAGGACTTCATTGAGGATCCCGAAGGCACTGTGTTTACCGTGAATCCTATGGGATTCCTGAGCATTCAAGCTTAGGACTTCATTGAGGAGCAACACCTGCTACATGCAACTCGAACTGCAACGCGCAATTCCTGAGCATTCAAGCTTAGGACTTCATTGAGGAAAATATTTATGTCGCCAAAATGGTTGACAGAAAAACATTCCTGAGCATTCAAGCTTAGGACTTCATTGAGGACGTACATTATCGGCTAAACTGGCCGAAGAGGGGTATATTCCTGAGCATTCAAGCTTAGGACTTCATTGAGGATGGTGAGTGCACCGTGTTGAAAAAACAGTGGAAACCGATTCCTGAGCATTCAAGCTTAGGACTTCATTGAGGAATCAAATACGCGGCCACATGGCTCAATGCTGCGGGAATTCCTGAGCATTCAAGCTTAGGACTTCATTGAGGATTATCACTGTTGCGTGGCGTTTCCATAATCTGCGCGATTCCTGAGCATTCAAGCTTAGGACTTCATTGAGGATTCAGCTCATGCTTTTCAGAATCGATCACAACCAATTCCTGAGCATTCAAGCTTAGGACTTCATTGAGGATCATCTGCACGCAGGCCGATTATCAGGCGAACAAGAATTCCTGAGCATTCAAGCTTAGGACTTCATTGAGGACAGGGCGACAGCGGCCCGCACCGGGTGAAATCCTGATTCCTGAGCATTCAAGCTTAGGACTTCATTGAGGAGGAGTAGCAATGAAAGCCAGCGAACAACAGGCGCTCATATTCCTGAGCATTCAAGCTTAGGACTTCATTGAGGAGACACAGACTTCACCTACCGCACAGGCGAAACCGTGATTCCTGAGCATTCAAGCTTAGGACTTCATTGAGGAGGTGAAACGAGTCGGGCGCGAAAGCAAGAAACACATTCCTGAGCATTCAAGCTTAGGACTTCATTGAGGAAAGGGCGACATGTACGTCAATGCCATCGCCTGGCTGACATTCCTGAGCATTCAAGCTTAGGACTTCATTGAGGAGCGGTGCCGACCTGAGCGGTGCCAACCTACGCTGTGCCATTCCTGAGCATTCAAGCTTAGGACTTCATTGAGGATACCGTAGCGCTTGAGAGTGCGCGGCGAACCAATGAGATTCCTGAGCATTCAAGCTTAGGACTTCATTGAGGATCAGATGAGGTTTTTTTACGATTCGCGGAATCAGAACATTCCTGAGCATTCAAGCTTAGGACTTCATTGAGGAATGGTGCGAGACACCACCCACATGTAGCGAGATTACGCATTCCTGAGCATTCAAGCTTAGGACTTCATTGAGGAATCTGATTATCGATTTTCGTCATCGCGTCGGTAATTCCTGAGCATTCAAGCTTAGGACTTCATTGAGGAGACCCTAATGCGGAATATCTCGGCGCGGACAATTTCATTCCTGAGCATTCAAGCTTAGGACTTCATTGAGGACAACTCACTGCGAGACTTGGCCGCCAATACAACGGAATTCCTGAGCATTCAAGCTTAGGACTTCATTGAGGAGGAATACGGCTTTACTGTCGGCACCACGGTAGACTATTCCTGAGCATTCAAGCTTAGGACTTCATTGAGGATTGTCGATGTCGAATCCGGCCGCGTCGGCGGTGCTGATTCCTGAGCATTCAAGCTTAGGACTTCATTGAGGAGAGCGAACACGTGAACTGCCAGATCTGCGGGGCCGATTCCTGAGCATTCAAGCTTAGGACTTCATTGAGGAGTGAAGCAGTTGGAACGGAGTATGTGACATGGCGCAATTCCTGAGCATTCAAGCTTAGGACTTCATTGAGGAAGGCCAGTATAAACGTCTTCATAAGCTAAAGCGAATTATTCCTGAGCATTCAAGCTTAGGACTTCATTGAGGAAATACGTGGTATGAAGATTCCAGACGATTACGCTAGCATTCCTGAGCATTCAAGCTTAGGACTTCATTGAGGAGCCATCCAAGTCGGCGAACACGACGCCAGACTCGTATTCCTGAGCATTCAAGCTTAGGACTTCATTGAGGATCGATCAGGGAATCGAAGCCGTTCGTCCGCAGGGACATTCCTGAGCATTCAAGCTTAGGACTTCATTGAGGAGCGTATTCCGTTCCCCGCGTCTCGACGGATACCCTGATTCCTGAGCATTCAAGCTTAGGACTTCATTGAGGACGAACAGATACTGATGGAAATTCAATGGAACACATTCCTGAGCATTCAAGCTTAGGACTTCATTGAGGATTGATATCATTCAGAGCGATTGAGCAGGATAGTCCATTCCTGAGCATTCAAGCTTAGGACTTCATTGAGGATGCTTGTATTCCTATTGTGTAGTCTACTGTTACTAATTCCTGAGCATTCAAGCTTAGGACTTCATTGAGGACAATCTCCAAACATTCTGTCAAACCAAACCTAAAAACCAATTCCTGAGCATTCAAGCTTAGGACTTCATTGAGGAGCTCCCGACAACAGTCGCAAGCGAACTAATATCCATATTCCTGAGCATTCAAGCTTAGGACTTCATTGAGGATGAAAGAATGAACGACGATGACAACGCAGAATGACATTCCTGAGCATTCAAGCTTAGGACTTCATTGAGGAGGACGGTCCATTCGCTGACACCGAGCAGAGCGGCATTCCTGAGCATTCAAGCTTAGGACTTCATTGAGGAAGTGTGCCGGGGATGGTGGCGAGGTTCTGGTAGATGGATTCCTGAGCATTCAAGCTTAGGACTTCATTGAGGATGATAAGACGCACAAATGGGAAACTAAATCGGACATTCCTGAGCATTCAAGCTTAGGACTTCATTGAGGACGCAATGAGTTTCATACGGCGGTTCCGCAGTCTTTGAATTCCTGAGCATTCAAGCTTAGGACTTCATTGAGGAGAGGACGGCGACATCGACGACCCGGCCAAGCTGCATTCCTGAGCATTCAAGCTTAGGACTTCATTGAGGAGATACCGTAGTGCGCGCTAGCCTGACTGGACGAAATTCCTGAGCATTCAAGCTTAGGACTTCATTGAGGAGTCGACCATGATCATAGCTTCAACAAACTTCTGAAAGAATTCCTGAGCATTCAAGCTTAGGACTTCATTGAGGAGACAAATTCCCACAACTTGAGGCCGAAACCAAAAATTCCTGAGCATTCAAGCTTAGGACTTCATTGAGGAGGGTTTTCGCTTGTATATTGCGGGAAGTCGCATTCCATTCCTGAGCATTCAAGCTTAGGACTTCATTGAGGATTGCACATTTTTCCTGCTCCTGTTTCTCTTGCTCATTCCTGAGCATTCAAGCTTAGGACTTCATTGAGGATGGCGATCATGTCCGCCAAAGCGGGCGTCAAAGTATTCCTGAGCATTCAAGCTTAGGACTTCATTGAGGACGCGGGCCATGCGGCCGTCCCGTCATCGTAGTGAGATTCCTGAGCATTCAAGCTTAGGACTTCATTGAGGAACGAGCAGTACCACAACGTTTTCGACTACAATGTTATTCCTGAGCATTCAAGCTTAGGACTTCATTGAGGACTAAAATACACAGGAGAACAAACAGAAACATTCATATTCCTGAGCATTCAAGCTTAGGACTTCATTGAGGATGACCGCGAAACGCAAGCGCGTGCGGCGTGCGATAAATTCCTGAGCATTCAAGCTTAGGACTTCATTGAGGAAGTAGATTGTATTCGAGGAACCATGCGTCGCAAGATTCCTGAGCATTCAAGCTTAGGACTTCATTGAGGAGATGAAATCACGCTAGCCGCACGAATCAACACGGCCATATTCCTGAGCATTCAAGCTTAGGACTTCATTGAGGATCACCCCAGTTGGCGAACTTCAGGATCTTCCAGACATTCCTGAGCATTCAAGCTTAGGACTTCATTGAGGAAACCTCAAGCTGCAGGAGGAGATTCAGCTCCTGTCCGGATTCCTGAGCATTCAAGCTTAGGACTTCATTGAGGATATACCACACTTTAGAATGCTGGCGGATTAGATTATTCCTGAGCATTCAAGCTTAGGACTTCATTGAGGAACAAGCGAAAACCCATACAAGGAGTAGGCAAATGAAGAAATTCCTGAGCATTCAAGCTTAGGACTTCATTGAGGATTCGATGCCGAAATTCAGGAAGTGAAAGTGGAGAAGAAATTCCTGAGCATTCAAGCTTAGGACTTCATTGAGGACCAACGGCAGCCGCTACCGCGTCATCGCCGGACACATTCCTGAGCATTCAAGCTTAGGACTTCATTGAGGAAAATCAGTTTGGCCGTGGCATGAGGTCGCCGTACAGATTCCTGAGCATTCAAGCTTAGGACTTCATTGAGGACAAACATGCTGCCGATGATCGGCACGCCACTCAATATTCCTGAGCATTCAAGCTTAGGACTTCATTGAGGATACCGCGTACATGTATCCGATTGACGCAGAACCCGAGAATTCCTGAGCATTCAAGCTTAGGACTTCATTGAGGATCGCATTCCCAGCAATCGCCACCTTCATCGGCGTAAATTCCTGAGCATTCAAGCTTAGGACTTCATTGAGGAGAACGGCGAGGAGGCGATCATCACCCGCTCGAAGGCGATTCCTGAGCATTCAAGCTTAGGACTTCATTGAGGAGAAAACCGCGACGAACGCTGAAGAATAGTCTGAAATTCCTGAGCATTCAAGCTTAGGACTTCATTGAGGAAAGCTCAATCCCCTCTCACTGTCCAAGCTGGAGAAGATTCCTGAGCATTCAAGCTTAGGACTTCATTGAGGAACGACACGATACAATCAGGCGTATTCATTATTGAGTGATTCCTGAGCATTCAAGCTTAGGACTTCATTGAGGAGTGGCCATCGACATCGAGACCACAGGATTAGACAGATTCCTGAGCATTCAAGCTTAGGACTTCATTGAGGAGGGTGGAGGACCCTCTGGCACGATGCCAGCGGCAAATTCCTGAGCATTCAAGCTCAGGACTTCATTGAGGAGCGTCCGGCTCTGGCACGGACAAGGCGCAGCTCTGCCATTCCTGAGCATTCAAGCTCAGGACTTCATTGAGGATTCGTCACCGGCTGTGGCTATGACGTGCTCAGCAGATTCCTGAGCATTCAAGCTCAGGACTTCATTGAGGAAGGAGGTTGAACTTCGGTATCAACACCAGTCAAGCGGAATTCCTGAGCATTCAAGCTCAGGACTTCATTGAGGAAAGGCCGGCGGCGGTCTTTCCTGCGATTGGGACAAATTCCTGAGCATTCAAGCTCAGGACTTCATTGAGGACAGGACTACGCCCGCACGATCCTCAAACCGGTTGACATTCCTGAGCATTCAAGCTCAGGACTTCATTGAGGAGAGCGAAAACCCATACAAGGAGACTGTCAAAATCGAAATTCCTGAGCATTCAAGCTCAGGACTTCATTGAGGAACCATCGGCTTGACGCCACAGGGGCTTCGTTTGAAATTCCTGAGCATTCAAGCTCAGGACTTCATTGAGGACGCGCCAACCAGCACGGCCAGAGCGTTCAACGTGGTCAATTCCTGAGCATTCAAGCTCAGGACTTCATTGAGGAAGCACCCACATGGCCATTAGCCACACCGCGAAGATATTCCTGAGCATTCAAGCTCAGGACTTCATTGAGGAGCTCGCCGAGCTGTCGGGTCTTGGCGAAATGCTGCGAGAGATTCCTGAGCATTCAAGCTCAGGACTTCATTGAGGAATTCCGGACGGCCACAGACCTCCGTGGTCGTGGCAAAATTCCTGAGCATTCAAGCTCAGGACTTCATTGAGGATAACGACACATGCAAAGCGGCCGACTTCATTGGCGTGATTCCTGAGCATTCAAGCTCAGGACTTCATTGAGGAAGGCAGATGATCACGTCGGCCATTTCCTCCGCAAGATATTCCTGAGCATTCAAGCTCAGGACTTCATTGAGGAAACAAGCTTGTCGCCAAAATGGCTTCGACCAATATTCCTGAGCATTCAAGCTCAGGACTTCATTGAGGAAAGAGCGCAAATGTGACAATCGTAGGGCACTGTCACCATTCCTGAGCATTCAAGCTCAGGACTTCATTGAGGAAATGGGCAATGTCGGCATATGATGCTTTCCCTTGGCCGAATTCCTGAGCATTCAAGCTCAGGACTTCATTGAGGAAGCATGAAATCGCTGGATTGAAGACTTCGATCGGCAAGTCCTGAGCATTCAAGCTCAGGACTTCATTGAGGAGCACCGTATGCACTTCCCTTAAAAGGAAAAAGGCGAAATTCCTGAGCATTCAAGCTCAGGACTTCATTGAGGAATAGACCACAGAGACGTGAGCGACGACGGCCAGGCACATTCCTGAGCATTCAAGCTCAGGACTTCATTGAGGAGTGGCCTGAGCCGTGACCTTAAGAGTGTCGGCGGTTATTCCTGAGCATTCAAGCTCAGGACTTCATTGAGGATTGCGTACGAAAACGGCGTACGCTCGGCTAATGTCAATTCCTGAGCATTCAAGCTCAGAACTTCATTGAGGACCCGGCGACATGCCAAGCGAAGTGCCGAACTAAAGATTCCTGAGTATTCAAACTCGGGATTTCATTGAGGAGCTGTGGGCGAAGAAGCGCAACCGTCTCCAGTTTTTTGGATTAAAGCCAATATTCAGAGGTCTATCCAAAATCGCTGGATGATACTGTCTTCGTTCCGTCCCGTACCGTTCACGATTTCATTCTCCATCTTTCCACCATTGCTGATAATCGTCCGTCTTGATGCTTCATTGCTCTTGTGACAGGTAAGTAGAACACGTTGCTCGCCCTGCTCTTTGCAGATGGGCAGGAGTAAGGCGAGCATCGCTTTGGCATACCCTTTTTGACGTTCCGATGGCAAAATGCTATACCCAATATTTCCTCCGTATTGCAGCAGAAAAGGGGATAGCGGACGTCTGAAATCAATGATGCCGACGAGCTTGTCATGCCTTCCGAATAGCTAAAAATACTTCCGACGGCACATAGCCTTCGCCGTATTTCTTTTTCAATCGATTATCGAAATCGATCCATTCATCAAAAGAATCCGTGTCTTCGAGACCGGCGCATCCATCGAGACTGTCGTTGTTTGCAAGCATCTCCTGCTTGTAATGCATCACTTGGCTCGCGTATTTTCGCGTTGGCTTGACCAGTGCTAAATCTCTTTGCATGATTATGTCCTCTGTTTATTGATGCGCAAGTGCCTGGCTCGTGCTGTTTAATGTCCAATTATACGGACGCGTTTGTAGTTATCGGCAAAACGAGATGCTGACAAAACTCGCGTTCCAACTCAAATATTCGTTGTATCACACGCGCGTTAGCTATATTTATGTATTTAGTCAAGTCGGCGTTTCGTGATTGGTTACGAAACGCCGACTTGCCTAAATATAGGCAGGGGCAGCAGGGCCCCGCGGTCCTCTGTGTTTTGTCAAATTGAAGCAGTCCAACAAAACGGCGCCGCCCCCATCGGCCTAACTTCTATTGAACAGACGCAGCTGGCTTGCGAGATACCGATCATCCCACACATCCCATCGCAGGAGAGATTATTCTTGAGGGATATCTCCTGCGAGTCCGAGGTTGGGGGAGAAAAGCTGCACGTCAGTATGCCTGCGTGGTTGGAGGGCATCATGGCACCCCGCCAGACAAAAGCAAAATTGATGAAGAGAAAAACAGGAAAACCAATGTTGGATTGGATTCTGAAGCATGGATAAGTGTTCAGGATAAGCTAATAGATTTTGTTGCAGATATGTCATGAAAACGCAGACGTTCGCGTGTTCCCCGCACATGCGGGGATGATCCCCAACGGTACGAAACGCATATCCGCGAGCTATGGGTGCTCGACATATCGGGACTGCATCAGATCCAACTGAAATAGAAAACCCGAAGATAACCCCCCGACTGATGTTCCAGTCTTGAAAGCTGGTCGCGTGGGATCTTCGAGCAATCCAATTCTACCACCACGGCACCGTGTTTCCCGCACATGCGGAGATGGTCCCCACGACATGCAGGACTACCAGCCACTCGGCAGGTGTCCCTCGCGCATGCGGGGATGATCCCGCGCTCGAAAACAAGCTGCGCCAGCGTTTCAAGTGTTCCCCGCACATGCGGGGATGATTGTATTTGCCAATCTATCAGTCGCATCGCATGTGCGTTAGCTACACTTATCCGCATAAGTGTAGCTAACGTTAAAATAAGCTACATTTATCTCGATAGGTGTTGCTTACGAGAGTTTTTGCGATGGATAATAATTTCAGCCATTTCGATATACATGAATCCGTAGGGGCCACAACGACTTGTGTTTCCGATTTACAAGCGTGGCTTTGCTTAAGAACGTGATTTTGTCCGGGGAACGATGCGCTTGACACATACTGGCACTACCAACGGAGGAGCACCATGAAATACGAGATTGCGATTTGCAAAAGTATGAAACGTAAGAAAGGACGCAGTCGCGCTTCGATATGTTTTTGATTGCGTAACGGCGCGACGGCATCGCTTTTGCGCATGTCGGGCGCTTCGTTGCCGCAACCGGCGTAAGATATCTGCGAATGTCAAACATAAGCGAGATATCTGAAGGAGAGAAGATGTCAACAAACGAAGCAGCATTGCCGCAGTCGACGGTCCGGGTTGCCCAGGCTGATCCGGATGGAATCCTTCTGGTGATCCACGCAGGCGCTGGCAATCGCGGCAAGAAGGACACGCCGGAACGTCGCGCCCAGGTGGAGCAGGATCTGAACAGGGCCCTTGAAGCCGGCTATGCGCTGCTGGAACAGGGCGCTCCGGCCGAAGATGCCGTCTGCGCGGCCATTCGTGTCATGGAGGATGCTCCCGAATTCAATGCTGGCCGTGGTGCCGCGTTGACGAGCGAAGGCATCGTGTCCATGGATTCCTGCCTGATGACCGGCGTTGACGGCGAAGTCGGCTCCGCATGCGGTCTGACCACGTCCAAGAACCCGATCAATGTGGCGCGCGCCATCAAGGAGAAGACCAAGCACGTCATGTTCGCCAAGCCGGGCGATAACCTGCTCAAGGAGTGGGGCATCGAACTGTGCGACAGCGAGTACTTCATCACCCCGGCCCGTCAGGAATCCCTGCGTGAGGCGCAGTCCAATGGCGACGAATGGGAGAAGCATGGCACCATCGGCGCCGTCGCACGTGACGCGTCCGGCAATATCGCAGCCGGCACCTCCACTGGCGGCATCACCAACCAGATGCCGGGCCGTGTTGGCGATTCGCCACTGCCGGGTTGCGGCACCTACGCCAACAACGATTCCGTTGCGATCTCCTGCACCGGCATCGGTGAGGCGTTCGTCAAGGAAGTCGCCGCACACCAGGTTTCCGACCGTGTGCTGTATGCCAAGGAAGATCCGGTCGAGGCTGCGAAGGCCGCGCTGGACGGTGTGGCCCGTCACCACGGCGACGGTGGCATGATCGTCGTCCCCGCCCATGGCGACGGTGCGATGGTGTTCAACAGCGAGATGATGAACTGCGGTTGGAAGTCCCCGAAGGGCAGCTACGTGCAGAGCTGACGCCATAGGTTTGACGCCGTAAGCAAATAAACGAAACGGCTGCAAAACGCCGAGTGGGGGTTCGAATCCATTAAGGATTCGAACCCCCACTCGTTTTTCGTTGCCGATTGGCAGCAAAACGTCACAACGAAGCCGTCACTTGGTGATGGTGTTGTAGGTAGGCAGGTTGGTGTAGTCGAACGACACGTTCTTCACGTTCGTCGCGGACGCGGCGGCGACGTTGTCGTTCCACAGCGGAATCACCGGAAGATCCTTGGCCAGCACTTCCTGCGCCTTGGTGAAGTCCTCGGTTCGCTTCTTTACGTCGGTCTGGGCGAGCGCGGCGTTCAGGAGCTTGTCGAATTCCGCGCTCTTGTAATCACCATCGTTCGAACCATGACCGTCAGCGGAGCTGGAGGCATATAGCGGATTGAGATAATCTTCAGCGGACGGGTAATCCAGCATCCAGCCGGCACGGAACGCGGTTTTGATGGTGCGGTTGGTCACCTGGTTACGCACGTCGCTGAACGTGGCGTACGGCTCGCCAGCGGCGTCGATGTCGAGTGTGTTCTTGATCTGGTTGCACACGGCATCGACCCATTCCTTATGGCCGCCATCGGCATTATAGGCGATTCGGAAGTTGCCGGACCATGGCTTGATGGCATTGGCTTTCTTCCACAGTTCCTTGGCCTTGGAAGCGTTGTACTTCAGGTTGTCGCCGTTCTTCTCCAGCTTCTTCACATATTCGGGGACGAGCGGTGAAGTGAAATCGGTGGCCGGGGTCTTCGTGTTGTTGTAAACCTTCTTGACGATCTGGTCGCGGTTGATGGCCATGGGAATGGCCTGACGACGCAATTGGCCTTCCTCGTCGTTGCCGAAATGCTCAAGACGTTCCGGAATGACGAAGGACTGGAATGAGGATCCTGCCTGGCTGTAGGAGATCACGCTGGAATCCTGACGGAAGGTCTTCACCGCGGACTGTGGAATCTGATCCATCACGTCGAGGTTGCCGGACAGCACGTCGGAGTAAGCGGAATCCTCATTCGTATAGACGCGGTATTCGATGCCGTTGTTGGATACCTTGCGGCTGCCCTTATAATCCTTGTTCGGCACGATGATGATGTTCTTGTCATGCGACCAGGACTTGAACTTGTACGGACCATTGCCAATCGGAGCCTGACCGAACTTCTTGATGTCCTTAAATGCCACGCTCGGCAGCGGGAACATGGATTGGTGCGCGAGCTTGGTCGGGAACACGGAATCAGGCTTGTTCAGCTCGACGACCAGCGTGTAGTCGTCCGGGGTGGAAAGACCGGAAAGTGTGGCCTTCGGATCGACGTTCGGATCCTGCAGCTCGTCATAGCCCTTGATGGTGGAGAAGCGGCTCGAGGTCTTCTGCGCGTTCTTCACATTGGCGGCGAAACTCCAGGTGTCGGCGAAGGAATGGGCGGTTACTGCCTCGCCGTTGGTGAACTTCCAACCCTTCTTCAGTTTGATCGTGTACTTGGTGGCGTCCTCGTTCGGGGTGATACTCTCGGCGACTTCGAGATGTTGCTTGCCCTTCGCGTCGAAGCTCACCAGACCTTCGAACAGGTAGCGGATGACCTTGCCGCCGCCCATTTCGTTGGTGTCGCTCGGAATCAGACCGTTCTGCGGCTCGCTGTTGTTCACGGAAATCAGCGAGGTGTCGCTGGAATTGCTGGTGGCGGCGTTGTCATCGGATGACGAGCCGCACGCGGCGACCGACATCAGCATGGTTCCCGCCGCGGCCATGGCGACCAGGCGGTGGAGCATGTTTCTCTTCATTGTTTTCTCCTCTGATGTTGACATTCCGTCGCTTATGACGGCGGAAAGACAATAGACGTGATTATAGGAGTTTTGTTAACCGAGCTCACTGCTCTGTCTCAATGTGAGATGGAACGTTTCCATACAAAAGGGCTAAGAGGGTAATGCAGGGAGGGAAGAGGGGCGGGATGCCGCTGAGAACATCAGTCGAAGCGGACGCCCTCGGGCTTGCTGGGCAGCGAGTACAGGAATGCTTGGATGATCAGCGAGATGCCGGCCATGCCGAGGCTGACATAGAACAGCGTGAGCAGCATTCCCGGGAAGCTGTTCGGGTCATGAAAGTCGAGTTTCGGTGGCTCGTGGGGGATGACCATGATCATGCCGATTTCGATGATGACCAGGCCGAACGCAATGACGACCAGCATCGCAAGGGCCAGAATGGTGCCGACATGCCCAAGCAGAAACCACCAGCCGGTGCGGTTGGCATCATGCAGCCTTCTGAAGGAGATGGCCATGATCGGCACCATGGTGGCCAGCATCCACAGTATTCCGGACACCGTTCCGGCAGCCGGAATAAGGAATATCAGCACGCTGACCGGAATGAAGAACAGCATGGCGAGCCAGAACTCGCGTCTGCTGGAACGCCCCCGAAACTCCATGTAGCCGATGAAAAAACGTTTGACGGCATCAATGAAACCGCAGTGGTAGTCGGGCGTCCATGTGCCGTTGCCGCTGTAGGGGAATCGCATATTCGTAAAGCCTTCTTCTCAATGAAACGCATACGCTGGATTCGCGTCGCGCGTCCACCGACGGTGGTGTGCGGCCATCGTAACATGCTGCTATTCGCCCATAGCGCAACCGTTGCAATCGCAATGATTCGGCGGCTTTTCCCGCAATATGGCGTGTGTGGCCGACCATAGCGTCGGTCACACACGAAAGACGGAAAACTTTAAAGCAAACCGTCCGCCTGCAACGCGTCATGCATGCGGTTGAGGCAATCCTCCAGCAGCGGATACGGCATCGCCATGTTCACACGCGCGCAGCCGGCTCCCGCACGGCCGCACGAACGGCCGTCGGTCAGCGCCACCTTCGCCTTCTCAAGGAAATACGCGGCCGGATCGTCAATGCCGAGCGGGCCGAAATCCAGCCATGCGATATACGTGCCGCGTGGGCGAATATAGCCAACGCCCGAGAACCGCGTGCTCATCTGCTCATCGAACAACCCAAGATTGCGTCGCACGTAGGAAAGCGCGTCCTGGAACCACGGATCGCCCTCGTTGTAGGCGGTGGTGGTGGCGATCGCACCGATCGTGGCGGTCTGATGCTCGCTCCACTCCGCACGTTCCGCCCACATCTCACGGTCCGCCGGATTCGTCAGCAGCACCTGCGCGCACTTCGTACCCGGAATGTTGAACGACTTCGACGCGCTGGTGGCGGTCATAGACTGCCGCGCGGCCGCCTCGCTGATGGTCGGATACGGAATATGACGCCCCTCGAACACGAACGGCGCGTGAATCTCATCATTGAAAATACGCACGTCGTACCGTTCCGCCAGCTCGCACAGCCGCTGCTCCTCGGCCAACGTAAGCACCTTGCCGATCGGATTGTGCGGATTGCACAGCACGAACGCATGGCAGCCAGCCGCGAACGCGCGTTCGATGGCGTCGAAATCGAACAGCCATTCGCGCTCGCCGGTCGTTTCGTCGGTTCCCTGAAGCATTTCGATTTCGATCACGTCGACGTCGTACAGCTTCGGCACGCTCAGGAACGGCATGTACGCGGGCGTCGGCACGACCACGGCATTGCCGGCGCCGACCAGCTCGCGCAGGAAGATCTCGTACGCTTCCAACACGTCCGGCACCACGCGGATGATGTCCGGATCCACGTCCCAGCCGTAGTGGCTTTTCTGCCAGCCGGCGCACGCCTCGGCCACGCGGCGCTTCCACGGTTCGGGAATGTAACCGAGTTTGCAATGGTCGCAGGCGCTGTCGATGGCCTGCTGGATGCACGGCGCCAGGCCGTAGTCCATTTCCGCGATGAACGCGCCGATACAGCCGGGGTAGCGGGTCCACTTGTCGGAACCGACTTCGGCCAGATCTGCGGCGGTGGTGCGATCGATGGCATCGGCATCAAAGCCGGAAAAAATACGATTCTGCTTTTCCATGCGTTCCAGCATAGCCGCCGCCCGGTTACGCGTGTTGCGATGCCGTAACGCACATATGACGGCTGCCATGTAATCGTCGTATGTGCGATTGCTGTCATGCGATCACTGTCATATGGTTGCCGTTAGGGCCGTTGGAAACGCATGACAGCGCTGCGGAAGAACGGATTTCAGCTTTCCAGGAACGCTGGAATCGCGGCCGCCGCCGCATATCCGGCGCGGTACATGCGTTCCAGACCTTCGAACGATTTGCTCAGCGTGTTCAAGCCGTACATGCTTTCCGGCGCGAGGATGAGCACATGGCCATCCTTCTCGTATTCCTTGGCCAACGCCACCTCGTCGTTGTACGTCTGATAGCGGTTCATCAGCTTTTCCGCGGCCTCCGGGTGCGTGCGCTTCAGGATCGTGGCCGGGCCGATGTCCTTCTTCTGTTCGCGTACGGTGTCTTTCGGACGGGTGAGAATCACCACGATGCGGTCATAGCCGTCATCGATGGCCTTCTGCACCGGAATCGGATCAGCGATGCCCCCGTCGTAATACGGGACGCCGTCGATCACATACGGTTCGCACGCCACCGGCACCGCCGATGACGCCTTCATGATGTCGTAATTGTCGTAGCCGACGTCCGACTTGTCGAAATACTTCGTGGAACCATCGTCCGCATTGCAGGCCACCACGGTGAATTCGGTCGGATTCGCCGCAAACGCCTCGTAATCCACCGGATTCTCGCCATCGTGGTTGCTCAGCGTGCTGTACACATAATCGAGGTTCGCGTAATTGTGGTTCTTCACATAGCTGTCGAAGCTCGCGTATTCCTTACGGAACGCGTACTGCGTGTAGAACGTGTGGTTTCGCCCGTGCTGTCCGGAAATGTAGGAAACCATATTGGCGCTGCCGGCGGAAACACCATAGCAATGGTCGACATGTATGCCGTCCTCCAGCATGCGGTCCATCACACCCGCGCCGTAAATCGCGCGGAAACCGCCGCCGACGTCGATCATCGCTGTCCTGTTGGCCATATGCGCCCGTCCTTTCGCAAGTCCGTCCCTTTTGCCGGGTTTCATTCGACTTTACGCGGTCTGTCGGGACATTCGCGCTCAGCGATCAAGCAGCGACTGCGCCAACTGCGCGATTCGTGCGGAAGTGTCGGAATTGGCCAGATCGATGCCGCCTTCCGCGTCTTCCGGAGCGAGCTTGCCCAACGATTCGAGCACCACGCCAAGATGACGCACGGTGCCTTCGTTGCCATCGATGATCGCCGCCGTATCGGGCAGTAGTTCGCGGAAATAATCGCGGTAGAACACGAAATGCGTGCAGCCGAGCACAACGGAGTCGATCGTGGACAGATCGTATTGGTCGAAATACTGGTGCAGCGTGCGCATCACCACATCATGGTCGTCAAGCTGCCCATGCTCCACGATCTCCACCAAACCGGGGCAGGGCTCCGGAAAAATCGTATGGTCGGCCTTGAACCGGTCCATCAGCACGGCGAACTTGCGTTCACGCAACGTCAGGGGAGTGGCGGCCACGATGACGCGCTGACGCTTGCCGTGACCACGGTCGCAAGCCACCTTCAATGCCGGCTCCATGCCGATGATCGGAATGTCGTATGTGTCGCGCAGTTCGTTGGCTGCGGCGGAAGTGGCGGTATTGCAGGCGATCACGACCGCTTTCACGCCTTGTTCCACGAATCGTTTCACAATGACGTCGGACAGTTCGCGCACCTGTTCGGGCGATTTCGTGCCGTACGGAGCGTTCGCGGAGTCGCCGAAATACAGCACATGCTCGTTTGGCATGTCGCGGCGGATCTCACGCGCCACGGAAATACCCCCCAAACCGGAATCGAAAACGCCGATAGGTGCCGTTGAAGCCATACGTCCTCCTTTGCCATCGCGCGCATGCCCGCAGGCGCATACGCCAAACGCTTTCAATAGCCTACCGCGTGTAGAGTGAACTGGTATGAGCATTCCAAGCATTGTTTACAAAGCGCACGCCACCGGCAACGATTTCGTGGTGTATCTCGACGAAGACGGTACGCACGAGCCGACCGCCGATGAAGTGCGATTCCTGTGCGACCGCCATTTCGGCATCGGCGGCGACGGTCTGATCCGTCTGGCGCATCCGCAGGCGGTGTCCGATGTGAACGAAAGGCAGATCGCCGATTGCGTGGCGGGCGATGCGGACTGGTTCATGGACTACCGCAACGCGGACGGCTCGCTGGCCGAGATGTGCGGCAACGGCACACGTGCGATCACCTTGTTCGCGCAGCGGCAGGGCATCGCCGACCAGCCGGGCGGCAAGCCATTCCATCTCGGCACCCGCGCCGGCGTGAAGATCCTGACTTCGCTCGGCGATGTGCCGGGCCTTGGCAAGGACGTGTTCCAAGTGGAGATGGGCGCATGGAAGCGTGGCGACGTCGACGGTTACGAAGTGACCATTCCGGGCACGTCCGGTTCCGCACGTGGCACGTTCGTGGACATGGGCAATCCGCACGTCGTGGCCGTACTTGAAGACGCGTTCGCCAGCCTGCCGAACGTCGAAGACCTTGATCTGGTCACCAAGCCGGTCGTCGCGCCCGAGATTCCGTCGGACCAGAACGTGGAGTTCGTGCGCATCGACGAGCAAAGCGAAGGCGACGATGCGGGCGAGGCCACCATGCGCGTCAACGAACGCGGTTGCGGCGAAACCCTGTCATGCGGCACGGGCCTATGCGCCACCGCCATCACGTTGCGTGCCAAAACCGGCATCGACCATTGGACCATCACCGTACGTGGCGGCACCTTGCGCGTCGACGTGACCGACGAAGACGTGAAGCTTACCGGCAGCGCCACCATCGTAGGCAAAATCGAACTGCTGTAACCGCTGCGGCAGCAAACGAAAAGCGGATAGGCAAAAGGCCGGCCCCGCAGGGTCGGCCTTCATCGTAAAAGGCTCGATGCAAACCGTATCAGGCGAACAGCATCGGGCCGTCCTTGACGAGAATGACCACGATCAGCGCCACAATCCACACCACATCGACCATCAGATCGAAATTCAGCCGGTAATACTTGCGCAATCCAGCATGGCCGGACGGCATGTCCTGCACGGCCACCGTGGCATGCGACAACGCCATGAACTGCACGGTGGTGGAGAACATCAGCACCAGGCACCACGGGCACATCGCGTTGATGACGAACAGCGACTGCGTGGTCAGCCAATACGAATACGCCAACGCGGCAAGGCCTCCAAGCCATGTGCACAGCGCGAACCAACGCGGCACGGCCACCTTGGCCAGTCCGATCACCGCGATCGTCACGAACACCGATTCGGCGGCAATGCCGAAGAACGCGTTCGGAAAGTTCAATCCGGCGAACTTCACGATCTCCGCCTGCCAGGATTCGGCCACCGTGGAACAGGACAGCACGGCGTTCACATCGCAGTTGAGCTTCTGCCCGGGATTGCGTGCCATTTTCAGCGTGTCCGCCGACAGAATGAACGATACGAGCAATGCCACCGCCGAAGCGAGCAGCATGATCAGATACGTCCACGTTGCGCCGTGACGCCACCCGCGCGGCTTCGTGCAGTCGTCGTCCATGGCGACGGCTGTGCCGACGCTCGTTTCGTCATCGGCTGCGTCCACAGCGGCCTGGCCTTCAAAATCGCTCATCGTCAATCCTTGGAAAATCAAAATACAAACGTTGTCATGTCTCAGTCTACGCGAAAAACCGCGGATTCGAGCTTACGATAGTCATATGAGTCACGTGAGTTACGCGGAACCACCCGCACAAGGTTGGGATATTCATTGCCATACCGTCTTTTCCGACGGTACGGAGACGCCGCGCACGCTGGTGGAGCAGGCAAGGAAGCTTGGCTTGCATGGTGTGGCGATTGCCGACCATGACACCACCGCCGGCTGGGGCGAGGCGACGGAAGCCTCGGAGGAAATCGGTTTGCCGTTGCTGCTGGGCACGGAAATCACCGCCGTCGACGAAGATGTGTCCGTGCACATGCTCGCCTTCCAATACGATCCGTCCAACGAGCATATTTCCAGCATGTTCGCCAACACGCGTGCGGCGCGATTGCGGCGTACGAAACGCATGGTTGAGCGGCTGTCGCAGGATTTTCCGATTACGTGGGACGATGTGCTCGCCCAAGTGAAGGAAGGAGAGCGCACCACAATCGGCCGTCCGCACATCGCCGACGCGCTGGTCGCGGCGGGCGTGTACGAGACGCGTTCCGACGCGTTCGCCGACGCGGTGAGCGCCAAATCCAAGTATTACATTCCCACGCCGTCGCCGTCGACGCACGAGGTCATCGCCGCCGTCAAGGGGGCTGGCGGTGTGGTGGTCGCCGCGCATGCGGGCGATCCGCAACGCAACCGCCGGCTGCTGTCCGACGAGCAGCTTGACGCGATGATCGCCGACGGCTTGGACGGCTTGGAAGTATGGCATCGCGGCAATCCTCCGGAACAGCGCGAACGATTGCTGACGATTGCCGCACGGCACGATCTGCTGGTGACCGGCGGCTCGGACTGGCATGGCAAAGGCAAGCCGAACGGTCTGGGCGAGAACCTTACCGACGACGACACCGTACGCGAAATCCTGCATCGGGGTGTGGATTTGAGTGATCGCGTCGGCAGCTCACATGCCGCATGAAATCCGGATATGGAATTTCCAAGCGTGAACCGGATACATGAATCGAATATGAAAAAGGCGTCGAACCTGATATGGTCCGACGCCTTTTTCATATGGAACGTGTCCAACGCGTTTGCAGGTGGCGATCAGAGATTGCCGAAGCCGACGGCGTGCTTGGTTTCGGAACCGATGATGGCATAGCCGAGAGAACCGGCCGGCACCACGATGCGACGGCCCTTGTCGTCGGTCAGGTTGATGGTCTTGCCATTCTCCACGGCCTCGGCGATGACGTTGTTCACCTCGTCGGCGCTCTGCTCGGTGCTGAAGGTGACGGTGCGCGCCACGTTCTGAATGCCCAGTTCGATATCCATGATGCTCCTTGTAAGGGTGTTCGTGTGCAAATTCGTTTGCAATGTATGCGCTTATTCTACGCGCGGTTTCTCATCGGTGGCGTCCTCGGCCTGCAGCCGGTCGACCTCCGCTTTGGCCTTCTGCATAGTGGCCTCATCGCGTTCGAGCAGCGGAATGAGCATGGTCGCCGCTTCGCTATGGGCTTGAGGAATTTCCTCCTCGTTCGTGTCGTCGCTGCCATCGGCGGTCTGCAACGTGCTGATCACAATGGTCGAACTGGACGGCAACGACTCGTGACGCTCCCTCGCGGACTGCTCCGGAACGAACGTGCTGACGGGGGATTCCTCACGTTCGCTCGTATCGTCCGAATCGGCATTGCCGGAAACCATGCCGGCGGAGGCGATATGTTCGGCGGCAGTCACATCGAACGCTTCCGTGGCGTCATCGACGATCTGCTTCGTCTTACGGACGGGCTGGGAGCCGGTGACATCGAAATCGCCGGTCCTGTCATCATCCATATCGGTCGCGTCGATATGACGTTCGCCGGTCGCGTCGGCATCGTTGCTCTGCTGCGCCACCGCCTGCCTGCGGCGTTCCGATTCGTCCAACAGCGTGCCCACGGTGATGGTGCTCGGCGGACGGTTGCCGGCCTTCTGCTCGTCCTGACGCGTCTCGCTCGGCCTATGGTTTTTCGCGGTGAGCATACCCAACTGGTGAGCCAAACGCTCCACCTGCGCCTTGAACTGCATGATCTTGACGCTATCGGCCTGATTCAACGCGCTGATGAAATCGCCCACCTGTTCCATCTGCAGCCACAGGTTGGCGCGCAGCATGATCAGATCATCCAGACGATTGCCCAGCATGCGTCCATACGCGCTGAGCAGCGCATTACGGTGGTTCTCGTCAAGTTTGGAGAAAATCCACGCCAAATCACGCGCCGGATCATTGACCTGCATATTCTGCCAGTTCGTGATGGCGGTGATCGACGAGCCCGAGAACAGCACATCGCCGTCGGACAGGCCACCATGCACCGGACAAGTGGCGAACGACCACAGGCCGTCCGTTTCAAGAACGTCGGACCAGCTCGTCGTGATTTCCTGCGGCACATGGCCAGCCTGACGCAAACGCTTGATCCATGCGGTCAGCTGCGCGCGAATCTGCCCCGTGGAGAACACCGGATAGCCGGCCTCCTGCAGAAAATCCGGACGAAGACGGTGTATCGCGCCCAACGCGGTGCCCACGCTGGCACAGTCGTCCAACGTCAGCAGCGTCAGCGGACGCGCCTGACCATCATGATGCGTGGCGATCATCACGGAAACGTCTCCTGTGACGGACCTCTCCTGTTCGCCGTTGGAGAACGCCAGAACGCGATCGACGTCGAACCCCAATCCGCCCAACTCGCGGTTGCCCATCAACGTCTGCGCGGCACGCACGCGACCAACGAGACGCTTGCGTCCCTTCGGTGTGTTCGAAGCGAACGTGTCATACAACTTGCCCGCGGCGTCCTGCACCACGGCATGATCAATGCCATACCCCTTGTCGGTGGCGTTGACCTGCTCGCTGTCACGCGTGCCAGCGATGGTGGCGTTCGGCATCGCCGCGCTCGCCAAGGCGGCCATCATAAATCTGCTTCGTTCGGTCACAATTCCAACCTTAATACACACTGAAGGCTAATAAGGGCGCGACTTGCCACGAATTCACGGTTAATCGCGCCGATGGCGTCCGTCTCGTCACGCAATCTGCCACAATGGAGCATATGGATGCAACAGCGGAAGCGATTCTCGACGGACTGGACGATGCGCAGCGCATGGCGGCGACCGCCGTGCGCGGACCCGTCCGTATCATCGCCGGCGCAGGTGCCGGCAAAACGCGGACCGTCACCCGAAGAATCGCCTACGCATGCGCCACCAAGGCATGGGATCCGCGCGCCACGCTCGCCGTGACCTTCTCCGTCAAAGCGGCCGCGGAAATGCGCAACAGACTATCCCAACTCGACGTCGCATCCGACGTCAAAGCCGCCACCTTCCACTCCGCGGCACTACACCAACTCCGTCGGATCTGGCCAGACGTATGCGAAGGGCCCATGCCGTTCATCTCACGCAATCCGCGCGAAATCGTGGAACATTCCCTACGCCGAGTCACCACCCAGCAGGTGGACGACGACACCGTGCGCAACCTGCAAGCCGAAATCAACTGGTGCAAAATCTCACTCATCGCGCCGGAAGACTATGAACGCGTCTGCGCGGCCATCCACCACCAGCCGCCGGCAGGACTGGAACCAAGCCAATTCGTGGACATCTACAGAGCATACGAAACCGAAAAAACCAATCGCAACGAAATCGACTTCGACGACATCCTGCTCATCACCTGCCACCTCATCGAAAGCGACGAAGACGTGGCGGCCAACATCCGCTCCGGCATCACATGGCTCACCGTCGACGAATACCAAGACGTCTCGCCCCTGCAGCATCGGCTGCTCACCCGATGGCTCGGTGACAACCGCAACATCTGCGTGGTCGGCGACCCGGCACAGACCATCTACTCGTTCGCCGGAGCCAGCAGCTACAACCTGCTCAACTTCGCCTCCGAATTCGGACCCCTCACCGCCGACGTCAGACTCAACAACGACTACCGTTCCACCCCGCAGATCGTCAACTACGCCAACCGCGTGCTCGAAGTCTCACCGCAACGCGCCGACTATCTCAAACTCAACTCCAAGCGAGACCAAGGCCGCCGAGTCGCGCAAACCGTCTACAACAGCGATCTCGAAGAAGCCCGGGGCGTGGCTGCACGCATCCGCAGACTCGTGGACGAGGGAGCATCTCCGGGCGACTGCGCCATCCTCACCCGAGTCAACGCGCAGCAGAAAATCCTCTGCCGGGCACTGGGCGAACAACACCTGCGCTACCGCGTCAAACGAGACAGCGGATGGCAGAACTCCGCGCTCGCGGATGACGCTCAGACCCGCTTGGCCATGTTGGAAGCACTTGGCGCAGGCGGCGACGTTAAAGGCGTGACCATCTCCACCATCCATGCCTCCAAGGGCCTGGAATTCAAACACGTGTTCCTGATCGGGTGCTCCGAAGGGCTGATTCCATACGGTTCACCGCCCGAAGGCGACCTTCTGGAAGAGGAACGGCGATTGATGTACGTGGCGGTCACGCGTGCCGAAGACACGCTCGACGTATCCTATGCACGCGCCCGCGAGGACGATGGGTCCGATCGCGGGCGCAGGAAATCACGCTTCTTCCGGTGACTGCGGGTCGCCGGAAGCGTTCGTATCGCCGGCGTCATCTGTACCGTCGGCGTCGTTCGTGCCATCGGCGTCATCGCCCTTGTGCTCTTCCTCGTCGAGCAGCTTGGACAGTTCGGCATCCCAATCGATGCTGTCCGGAATATCCTGTTGCGCCGTGGTCTGTTCCGTACCGGTAGTGGCGGATGCGGCGCCGTTCTCTTCGTTGGAGCTATCCTCGGACTGTTCGTCCGGCAGTTGCGGCAGTAGATCCGGATGCGACCATTTCGCGTCGCGCGCCTCGGGGCCTTCCTGCGCGCCGATGCTTTCCCACAGCGCGGCCGCCTCACGCATGCGTTTGGGGCGCAATTGCATGCCCATCAGGCTTTCGAACGTGCGTTCCGCAGGGCCTCCGATGGCGCGTTCGCGGCGCAACATCTCACGAAGCTGTTCGATATGCGGAATATGCGCCATGCCCGCACGCCACACGACGGCATCCACCCAGCCCTCCACCAAGGCAAGCAGATTCTCCAACGCCTTCATGGCCTGCTTCTGCTCCGGAGTGTCCGGGAACGCCACCTTGGTGATGTTCACCGCGCTGGCCATGGAATCCGGATCGATGGACTCCGCCTCACGGATCTGCTCCTCCATGGCATCCATGTCGATGGTGATGCCACGCGCGTATTTGCCCAGCAGCGCCTCGAAGCGGGGCATCAGCCACGGCACGGAGGCGAACAGCCTGGCATGCGCAAGCTCCTGCAGCGCAAGATAGCCCATCACTTCGTTCACGTCGATGTCCAGCGACTTCGCGTATTCGGTCACGTTCTGCACGATCAGTCCGCCGGCGGGATTCTTCAGCAGCGCGATGCCCTGATCGAAGCTGCCGCGCACCTCATGGGACAGGTCGCCGGCGGCACGCCCCAACTGCATGGCGAACGACGTGTTGCCGACGAATCGCATCAGCTTCGCCGGATTTTTCATTTCGTCCGGAATCGGAATTTCGATGGGGCCTGCGAAAACCCCGGAAATCTCGGTCTGGATTTCGCCGTCGCCGAAACGCTGCGACAGAATCGAAGCCAGAGCGTCGTTCATCGATTCGGCCACGGGGGAGGCGAACTGCGCCCACGCGTCGATTGTGTCCTCCACCCAGCCGGCGCGGGTGAGCAGCTGCGTCTCGCCTTGCGCCGGGTTGAATTCGCAAGCGGTATCAAGCCACAGGTTCGCCTCGCTGATGGCACGTCTTGCGATTTCGCCGGTTTCGGCGTTCACGCTGCTGTCCGATCCGGCACCATTCGCCTGCTGCAACGCGAGCGATTTCGCCAGTTTGATGTTGATCGGCCCCTGTTCCACGGCCTGCTGCATATCTCCCATGGTGTTGAGTCCGCCGGCGGTGAACGCCTGCATCATGGACTTGACCTCTTCGGGCTTGGGCAGCGTGCTCGGATCCTGACTCATCAGCTGGTCGCGTACGGCTTCCGGCATGTTGGAAAGCTGGTTCCATGCCATCTCGCCCTGAATCGGTCCGAAGCAATCGATAAGCCACTGGCGGATCGCATTCTCATCCATACCGTTTCCTGCCTTTGTTCCACGCGATTGTTAAGTTCGTTGCCTTCCATAGTATGGGAGGCATGGCCGATATGCAGGAAACACAGCGAGTTCACGCCAAAAGCACACGTAACGGGTCGTCTCAAGGCCTTCTGCCACGTATCAGACGACGTTGGCGTCAGGTCGGACGGTGGTTCGATGTTCGCCCTTGGCGATATCTCGCCGGACCGATCGTGGCCGTGCTCTGCGTGCTGGTGCTTATTGCGCCCAGCGCGTACGTGGTGCAGGAGCCGGGACCGACCCAGGACGTGCTCGGAAAAGTCGAAGGCAAGCAGGTCATCGACGTGTCCGGCGTGAAGACGCATAAGGACTCCGGCAAACTACTGCTCGTCACCGTCAACGCCTCAGGCGTTCCCGGATATCCTGTGACCAACGCGCAGGCGTTGCTGGCATGGGCCAATCCGAAGGCCACGGTGATTCCGCAGGAGGCCGTGTTCCCCGTCGGACAAAGCGCCAAGGACTATGCGAAGGAAAGCAACAAGGAGATGTCCTCATCGCAGAGCGCCGCGGCCACGGCCGCGAAGCGGTTCCTCAAGGCGCACGGTTATGACGTGTCCGGTATGAAGGTGTCCATGCACGTCGACGACATCGGCGGCCCGTCCGCGGGCATGATGTACACGATCGGTCTGATCGACAAGGTGACCGGAGAGCAGCTTTCCGGCGGGAAGACCATCGCGGGTACCGGCACGATGAACGCCAAAGGCAAGGTTGGCGCGATCGGCGGCATCCGGTTGAAGATGATCGGCGCGAAGCGTGACGGGGCCACGTGGTTCCTTGCCCCGGAATCCAACTGCTCCGACGTGGTCGGGCACGTGCCACAGGGCCTCCACGTGGTGAAGGTGGGCACGTTGGACGAGGCGCACGACGCGCTGGTCGCCATCCGCGATGGTAAAGGCGGTTCACTGCCGCAATGCACCGTCAAGCAATGAGCGTGCGGCGGAAGGAGATAGGCGTGATACAGGCGGAAATCGCCGTTTCATCTCGAAAAGTGGGCGATTCCGGCGTTCGTAACGTATATGTTCGAGCAGTGTTGGTATATTGACGAACGTGAATCAAACGGCATCTGATAACGCTGAAGAATTCGGTTTCCACGCCGGCGACCTGGTACAGGAATGGCTGTGGGACGATGATGTGGATGACTCGATCCGCGCCAAGATCGAGGAACTGACCGGTGAGGAGCTGGTCGACGAGGATTATGACTCCGCAGTCGACGGTGTGATCATCTGGTGGCGTGATGGCGATGACGAGGACGAACTGGCCGACACCATTGTCGACGCCTATGCGGTTCTCGGCGATGACGGCCCGCTGTGGGTGCTCACCCCGAAGCCGGGACGTCCGGGTGCCGCAAGCTCCAGCACCGTGCAGTCCGCGGCCAAGACCGCCGGCATGAACGCCGCCACTCCGCTGACCGTCAGCTCCGATTGGAACGGTATTCACCTGCGCGCGTTCGGCAAGGGCAAGTAAACCAAGACTTTTCGCGATTTTTCTCGCGTATACGAAAATCCCCCGGGTCCATTGGGTTTGGGGGATTTCGCTATTACGTGGACTTTCCGGCAAAACACAAACAAAACGTGGGCGGAATGTGGGCAAAACACGGGTGCGCGCGTTGATATTACGCGGGATGATATGCGATTCCTTGATTTTTCACGGCGTTGCGAAAAGTGGGCGATGAGGGACTCGAACCCCCGACATCCACCGTGTAAAGGTGGCGCTCTAACCAACTGAGCTAATCGCCCGCAACGAACTACTGTACCGTATCCGCGCGATGAGCCGCACTCGTGTGTCGGCATGGCGGATATGATGCCGCTTGATCGGTACGAAACCGCCGTGTGGGCCATGAGCCGCACGTGTCGATTCACTGAATTTTCATCTTTTGCGGCGTCTGCGTCGAATCAATCACGTAAAGTAGTGGCGTTAATACGTGTAGCAGGAGGTCGAACGCCAATGGCACAGGAACCTGAAACCGAGAAGAACGCATCGGGAATCGCTCATGCCGCGAAGCGAAAGTGGGGCTACGATGCGGAACAGGTGGATGCTTTCCTTGAACGTGCGCACATGCTGTATGAAGGTGAGGGCGCGCAACTCACCCAGCATGATATTCAGAACGTCTCCTTCGAACTGGTCAAGGGCGGCTATGTGATCGTCCAAGTGGATGCCGCGCTTGCCCGTCTGGAACGTGCCGTGGTCGACAAGCAGACCACGTGGGAAATCTCCCAGCATGGCCGTGTGGCATGGAAGGCGCAGACCGAGGACCTGTTCAAGAAGCTCGACGCGCATGCCGAACGCGAGCACGGCCAACGGTTCAAGCCGGGCGAGGGCAAGAATCCGAGCTACGACCGCAAGCAGGTCGACAGCGTGATCGACAAGTGCCTGACGAAAGCCGCCGGCGAGCTGGGTGTCGAGGAAGTCAGTGAAGCGGACGCCAAGGCGATCGCCGACACGAATTCCCAGACCTTGAGCAACGTGATCTTCACTCAGCGCAAAGGCAAGAGGGGATACGACGAACGTCAGGTGGATTACTATCTGGCCGCCTGCGCGCAGTTGCTGACCCGACTCGAATCGTATGCGCGCGTCGCGGATTTCGTCGGTGAACCCTCCGAAGAGGCGATGGCCGCGGCCGCACCGTCCGTTGCCCCGGCTTCCAGTGATTCCGCAGCTGGCGAAACCCAGATGATCGCACCGCTGTTCGCAGCTCCTTCCGCCACGGTTCCGGCTGCTCCGGTTCCTCCTACTGTGCCAACCGTCACGCCGAGCGAAGAGGATTCCTTCGACGCGCTGAACAAGGCCGAGCATGAGATCTTCACGTCCGCGGTCACCTCCCCGGTGAGCGTGCCTGCCACGCCGACGAACACTCCGCCTGCGGTTCCGGTGGTTCCTCCGGTGTTCCAGCCGCAGACCGATTCCGCTTCTTCCGCGCCGAGCGCCGTTGAAGAGACCCAGGCGTTCGATCCGCTTGCCGATGATGCGATGGAAGATGCCGCGCCAAAGACTCCGGCTCCGACCACGACCGATTCGCAGGCTCCAGCCGCTCCGGCATTCCCGCCGGCTCCGGTTGAACCCGAGCCGCAGCAGGATCCGTCTTTGGCCGCGTTGGCGCATCTGGCCCACACCATCAATGAGACGAACCAGACGGAAAACACGTTCATGCCGCAGGTTCCGAGCCTGTCCGCGTCCGACTTGCCTCAGGTCACCACCGGTTCGACGAGCCTGAGCTCCCTCGCAGCCTCGGTGCCGCCATCCTTCACGCCTGAACCGGCCGTTCCGGCTCCGGATTCGAACCCAGCTGTCACTCCGGCTCCGGTTGTTGAACAGGCTCCGGCCGAGCCGGCCGCTCCGGCTGAACCTGCCGTAGAACCGGCAGTTGCCCCGGCAACTGAACCGTCCGCCGAACCCGATGCGGACAAGCAGCAGGAGGACAAAAAGCCGGAACCAAGCCCGGCTTTCAGGTCGATTTTCCCGGCGTCGGGCAACGACGACAATCTCGATATTCCGGATCTGTCGTTCCCGTCCTTCGAGTGAACCAACGGTAATAAACAGGCTGGCGGAATCGTCAGCCTGTTCTCGCGTTTACACAATCCCAACTACACAGCCTCGACTACACAGTCCAAACTTACATAGTCCAAACCAATGCCGGAACATCGGCATATCATACGGAGAGCAGCCATAACCCATGCAACCATCAACCGTAGTAATTCTGGGCTCCACCGGATCCATCGGCACCCAAGGCCTTGACGTCATCTCACGTCATCTCGACCGCTTCACCGTGACGGGTCTCGCCGCGGGCGGAGCACATGTCGAACTGCTTGCGCAGCAGGCGGCGAAATTCCATGTGCCAACCGTCGCGATCTTCTACAAGGAAGCCGTCCCCGCGCTACGTGAGGCGTTGGAACAGGCCGGCGCAGGCAACGTCAACATCACAGCCGGCCCTGACGCGGTGATCGCCATGGCAGGCTCCGGCGCCGACGTGGTGCTTAACGGCATCACCGGCTCCATCGGCCTCGAACCGTCCATCGCGGCACTGCAGGCAGGCTCCCAGCTGGCATTGGCCAACAAGGAATCCGTGGTGGCCGGCGGACACCTGTTGTTTAGCGCGCAGGTACGCGACAAGCAGATCAATCCGGTCGATTCCGAACATTCCGCCATCTGGCAGTCGTTGCGTTCCGGCACGCACGGCGAAGTGTCCAAGCTCGTCGTCACCGCGTCCGGCGGTCCGTTCCGCGGCTGGAAGCGCGACCAAATGACCGACATCACGCCGGAACAGGCCTTGAACCACCCCACATGGAACATGGGGCCGGTCGTGACCATCAACTCGTCCACGCTGATGAACAAAGGTCTTGAAGTCATCGAAGCAAGCCGACTGTTCGATGTGCCACCGAGCCGCATCGATGTGACCGTGCATCCGCAGTCCATCGTGCATTCCATGGTGGAATTCCGCGATGGCGCCACCATCGCGCAGGCCTCGCCGCCGGATATGCGCCTGCCGATCGCTCTGGGCCTGTCCGCGCCGGAGCGTCTTGGTGACGTCGCGGCCGCCTGTGATTGGACGAAGGCAGCCACATGGACGTTCGAACCACTCGACAATGAGGCATTCCCCGCGGTGAGTCTGGCACGTCACTGCCTCGAATCGTCCGAAAAGCATACGGCCGTGCTCAACGCGGCCAACGAGCAGGCCGTCCACGCGTTCCTCGAACACCGTCTGCCATACCTCGGCATCGTCGACACCGTGCGCGAAGTGCTTGACGAGATGGACGCCGAACTGCGCGGCAACCCGCTGTTCGCTTCCGTGGAGGAAATGAACCGACTCGAGCAGGAGGCTCGCGCCCGCGCCGACAAGCTGATAAACAAGTAAAGAGCACAAGCCGTAAGAACCATCGCGGGGCACATAACGCGCCTCGCACATGCAAGGATCACGTATGCCAGAAATCGAAAAACCGTTCCGCAAAACCGGTGACGCGGCCATCAGCGAAAGCCCGCTGCATCCGCGCCGCAAGTCCCGCCGCATCATGGTCGGCCCGGTGCCGGTCGGCGGGGGAGCGCCGATTTCAGTGCAATCCATGACCAATACGCTGACGGCTGACGTGCCGGCCACCCTGCAGCAGATCGCGGAACTGACCGCGGCCGGCTGCGATATCGTGCGTGTGGCCGTGCCAAGCCAGGATGATGCCGACGCATTGCCGGAAATCGTCAAAAAATCGCCGATTCCGGTGATTGCCGACATCCACTTCCAAAGCAAGTACGTGTTCCAGGCCATCGACGCCGGCTGCGCGGCCGTGCGCGTGAACCCCGGCAACATTCGCAAATTCGACGAGGTCGGCCCTTCGATCTGCAAGGCCGCCACGGATGCGGGCATTTCCCTGCGCATCGGCGTGAACGCCGGTTCGCTCGATAAGGAGCTGTACGCCAAATACGGCGGCCCGACACCGGAGGCGCTGGTGGCGTCCGCGATGAAGGAAGCGCGCATGTTCGAAGACGTCGGCTTCCACGATTTCAAGATTTCCGTCAAGCACCATGATGTGGTCACCATGGTGCAGACGTACCGTCTGTTGGCTTCCAAGGGCGATTGGCCGCTGCATTTGGGCGTCACCGAAGCCGGCCCGACCTGGCAGGGCACAATCAAAAGCTGCCTGGCATTCGGCGCGCTGCTGGCCGAAGGCATCGGCGATACGATCCGCGTTTCACTGTCCGCGCCTCCCGTGGAGGAAGTGAAGGTGGGCTGCAAGCTGCTGGAATACATGGGATTGCGTCCGCGTAAGTTCGACATCATCTCCTGCCCGTCCTGCGGCCGTTCCCAGGTGGATGTGATTCAGCTGGCCAACGCGGTGACCGAAGGGTTGAAGGACGTGACCGCGCCGATTCGCGTGGCCGTCATGGGCTGCATCGTCAACGGTCCGGGCGAGGCTCGCGAAGCCGATTTGGGCGTGGCCTCCGGCAACGGCAAGGGGCAGATTTTCATCAAGGGCAAGGTCATTCAGACCGTGCCGGAAGACCAGATCGTGGAAACCCTGCTCGCCAAGGCGCAGGAGATCGCCGCGCAGATGGAGGCCGACGGCCAGTTGCCTGCCACCGCCACCGGTCCGGTGGTCGTGCCGGTGACGCAAAACGGCAACTGCTGAAAGCCATGTTCCAGCGTGCCGTCGGTAGCATGCAATCGCAGGCTTCTCAGCAAAGGCCGGTAGAATGAGCGGCGTGTCAGAGCAGGAACGTCAATCATCAGCCGCCAGCCAATCATTACGGCAAGAATCGGCTTCATCGCCCGCGCGTCCGCAACCGCAACATCAACCGTGGACGCGCGGGCGGCGACTCATGGTCAACCTGCCTATTTTCATCATGCTGCTGGGCATTCTGGTGTCCGTGGCCAATCTGACGGCATCCACATGGAACTACGAGCCGACCGAGCAGACCATCGAAACGCTTGACGCCAACACCGCCGTGACCTTCGCCAATCCATCCGGCGAAAAACTGGCGAAAAAAGGCGATTACGAGGTGGCGAAACGGTACGTCACCATCAAAGCGAAACGGCCTTCCACCGGTGAGATACAGAACATCAAAGTGCTGATCCGCAAACCGAAAGGGGCTGGGAACGGACGTCCCGGTGTGGTTTTCATGCACGGCGCCGGCTATGGCACCTGCGACAATTCCTTCGGCGACATGGCCTCCGACCTGTCTTCGGCGGGATTCGTGACGGCGGTGCTTGACAAGCCGGTCTGGTCCACCAACGACGCCAATCGCGACTACCCGGGTTCCGCCGCCATCTACGACCAGGTCATCAACCTCCTGCGGAAAATGGATACGGTGGACGCCTCCAAAGTGGGCATCTACGCCACTTCCGAAAGCACCTGGATCTCATCGTATCTGCTGCAGCGCGATCCGGACGTCGCTTTTCAGGTGCTGCTCAGTCCGATGGTCTACGAGCCGCGGTATTCGCTGGGCTTCCTCGCCGCACAGGACTTCGCGCTCGTCGGCGCGCATGACGGCTACCAGTCGATCGTCCGCCGCGTATTCAATATCGACGCGTCCCTGTTCGGACTCACCAACCTCGACATCGACACGTTGACGCCGAAAGCGTATGCCATTCCGACATTGGTGGCATATGGCACGAAAGACGTCATGACCGCGCAGGTGGAAGGCACGGAGAAAATCGTCGATCTGGCTCACCAGGCCGGCAACTGGGACGTCACCATACGCACGTACCCCATCGCCAACCATGTGCTGAGGCTCGGCGACGAAGCCAATTCCGGAACCCCGTTCGCCGACGCGTACGTGGACGATGTGGTCGACTGGGCCGTCGGCACCACGCACGGACTCAAACAGACCAGCGAACGCGTGGCCGGCACCAGAATGTACCAGTCAATCGCAGTGCCATTGGACCTCAAAGCCAATCGCGGCCTGACCATCTACCTGGTCGCGTTGCATGCCAGCATGCTGGTGCTGCTGCTTGCCGCAGGCGTGCTGTGGCTCGCCGTGCCGATGCGTAAGATCTGGGCGCGTGCCCACGGACGACGGTATCGGCTGGGGCTTGCGCAAGGGTTCAAAAACTCGCTGGTCACGTTGACTATCGCCACTATGGCCACGTTCGTGCTGTTCTGCGCCGGCCTTGGCGATGTGATCATGGGTGTGGTCAAACTGGCATGGGGCAGTGCCCCAGTGGAGAATCCGGGCGTGATGTATTGGAGCTGGCCGGTGATCCAGATCGTGTGCGTCGCCGTGGTGTGGGCATGGTCCCGCGTGTTCATGCGGCTGATCGAAGAGGCAACCCATCGAGGCATCGCGCAGTGGCCGCCACGTAAGGGTGCTATCGGCGAAATCGTCAGCGGACGGCAGCCGGTGCTGGCTTCCACGCGGTTCGGACGCGTGATGTTCTGGCTGACCGTGGCCGCCATGTTCTGCGTATTGCTGGTGTTCGCGTTCTGGGGGCTGTTCATCTACTGACGGGGCGAATGTATCTCGGAACGCGCACGTGCGGCGAGCGTATGCATAACAGGATGCGATGAACGGCAAGAAAAGGAGGTGCGATGCCGCTGTATCAAGACGAAGGCGTGGTGCTGCGCACCGCCAAACTCGGCGAAGCCGACCGCATACTCACCTTGCTCACACGTGACCATGGCAAAGTACGCGCCGTCGCGAAAGGCGTGCGCCGTACCAAATCGCGTTTCGGAGGCCGACTCGAACCGTTCATGCGCGTGGCGCTGCTCATTGCGGAAGGTCGTTCGCTCGACGTCGTGTCCCAAGCCGAATCGATCGCCGCGTATGCAGGGCCGATTTGCGCCGATTTTCAAGCGTATACGGCGGCGAATGTGATCTGTGAGACCGCCGACAAGCTGGTCGCCACGGAAAAGGAGCCTGCGGCCGCGCAATATCGTCTGGTATTGGGCGCGTTGAACGCGCTTGCCAAACATGCACACGACTCGTCCGCAATCGGTGATTCGTACGTGCTGCGTGCGCTGGCGATCGCTGGTTGGACACCCCGTCTGCGCGTCTGCGTGGTGTGCGGCGAGCCGATTTCGTCCACGCTGTCCTGGTATTTTTCGATTCCCGCCGGCGGCCTGATGTGCGCCGCCGACCATACCCCCGAATCGGAAGCGGTGTCGTGGGATGCGATTTGCCGGCTTTCGGCGCTTGTCGATGGCGATTGGGGGGAGCTGGACGGTGTTCCGGCGGCCGCGTCGATTCAACGGGAAACCCACCAAATAGTGGAAGAATGGGGCGAATACTATTTGGAACGGCCGATTCGTTCCATACGCTTGCTAGATTAGCGGGTATGGCTTTTGAGAACGTGGATTACAAATCCCTTGACATTCCGGCGGCACCGTTTTCTGATCCGTCGATCATTCCCGATTTTCCAAAGAACAAGGTTCCGCGCCACGTCGGCGTGATCATGGACGGCAACGGCCGTTGGGCCCAGCAGCGCGGACTCATCCGCACCGACGGCCATCAGGCGGCCGAACCGGTGGTGTTCGACACCATCGCCGGCGCCATCGAAGCGGGCGTGCGCTACCTGTCTCTGTACACGTTCTCCACGGAGAATTGGAAGCGTTCGCCGCAGGAAGTGCGTTTCCTTATGGGCTTCTCGCGTGACATCATCCACCGTCGTGTCGATCAGATGAACGAGTGGGGCGTGCGCGTGCGCTGGTCCGGCCGCCGTCCGAAGCTGTGGAAATCCGTCATCGACGAGCTGGAAGTGGCGCAGGAGAAAACCAAGAACAACAAGACCATCGACGTGGTGTTCTGCCTGAACTACGGTGGCCGCGCCGAAATCGCGGACGCCTGCGCGGCCATCGCACGTGAGGTGCGTGACGGCAAGATCTCCGGCGATCGTGTGACGGAGAAGATGATCGCCGAGCACCTGTACAACCCGGATATTCCCGATTGCGATCTGGTGATCCGCACGTCCGGCGAGCAGCGCACGTCCAACTTCCTGCCGTGGGAAGCCGCCTACGCGGAACTCGACTTCGTGCCGGAACTGTTCCCGGATTGCGGCCGTGATGTGCTGTGGCGCTCCATCGACCACTATATTCACCGCGATCGTCGCTTTGGAGGCGTGAAGCGATAAGGAACAGCCCGGTGGGCTGTTCCTTATCGCTTCACGCCCGAGCGGCTATGCCGCGAGGGTAATGTTGAGCCGGCCGTAGGCCGTCAATAATTGCAGGACGTGAAGAAATAAGAAAAACCCCGCGGGGGTCTTTTTCTATTCTGCTCCTAAAACGGCTTTTAATCGCCTGCCAGTTGCGCGATTCGCCACGTGAAATCAGTTATGAAACGATCATGATCCACGGTGAGCGCCACGTGCACGCGTGGCGCCGACGGGTCAATCAGTCCGGCCGGATCGCCGATGGTGCGGCCGCGCGTGCCATGAAAATCGCCTGTCTCCGTTTCGACCTTCATCGGCAGATCGAAACATTCCACCAAACTCGGATCCACCGCTACGGCTGCGGCGAGCGGATCGTGCAATGGCATGCCGGCTGCGAATAGTCGGGGGTCTGCGGCGAAATTGGCCGCGATGGAAAAATCGGCGATATCGGCAAGGAACGTCCGCACGTCGCCATCCTGCGATTGCGATGCGGCCTGACGCCACTGTAGGGTCGCGTCGGACCCCAACAGGCACTGATGCGTCACGTCCAGTCCGACCATCGTCACATCCGCACCGGAATGGAACACGCGGTCGGCGGCCTCCGGATCCTGGATGATGTTTGTTTCGGCGGTCGCATCCCAACAGTTGCCTTCCTGCGTCAGCGTTCCCCCCATCATTACCAGCCGGAGCCGGCTAGTGATATCCGGTGCCGCGGCAAGCGCCGCATCGACGTCGGTCAGCGGGCCGGTCGCCACCACCGTGACGTCACTACCGTAGAAGCGAACCGCGTCGATGAGGAATCGAACGCCGTCCGGCAGAGCGACAGGGGAGTGGGAACGGTCCTCACAATCGTTGTCGCCGCCGGCATCGCAGACGGTAAACGAAAGCGAAAACGAGTCGGCTGCGGGATTGGCGTGAGGGTCGTGCACGTCATATCCGCCAACGGAAATCAGCCCGCGCATCGCTCGAACATCCAATCCTGACGAATCGGACACATTGGGTGCCGGATTGAGCGTCTGGATGTTCGAATCGTCACAAACAGACGTATGCCGTCCGACGGCACAATCAGCGGACGGGCCGAATCCGCCCAATCCATCCGTGCCGTGGAACTGCGCGCAGCCGGCGTCGGGAATGAACGCGGCCGCCCAGGAGGGGCGCGTCGAGCCGCACATCACCGGAACGTCCCGGAACCCCAACCGTTCCAGTACATAAGCCGTGTTGCGTACGGCGGTGTCGGCCGAAACGTTGCCATAGGTGCCGATGACGCCCAGTATCTCGACGTCGTCAAACGAGGCGAGATACGCCAAAGCCAGCGCATCGTCGATGCCGGTGTCGACATCGAGAATCATCTTGCGTTTGCCGGAGGGTGTGGGCGTCATCGGCCGGTCTTTCTCTTAGGGGAATCCGTTATTTCAATATTCGCTTTCTTAAGCAGGATTCGTTTCTTAAGAAAGCTGTTATTTCAAAATCCGCTACTTCAGGAATTCGTCGGTGGCGAGATCCTTCGACTGCGGAGCCTGGTGAATCACCTTGCCATGCGAATCGGTATACGCGTCGGCTTTGGCAAGGAAGTCGAAATATTCCTGCGTGCCCTTCAGATCGTTGGTACCGAAGGTGAACGAGCCGTCCTTGATTTTGGCCGGATCGCCCCAATATTGGCCGTCCACAATGGTCTTCATGCTCTTCTTGACGAAAGCCGGCTTCAGATTCGCGTCCGGAGCCTCCTTGACGAGGATTCCGGCGGCATCGCCAGGATGCGCGTAGGCGTACTCATAACCCTTCTTGGTGGCCTGCACGAACTTTCGCACCAGATTCGGATTGGACGAGATGGTCTTGGTGTTGGTGATGATGCCGATGGCGTCGGCGTTGCCTGGCACGCCGTAATCAGGCTCGCTGAAGCAGTTGAGCTTCGGGCCGTACATGTCGGCCTGCACGCCCTCCCACGTGGCGTAGAAGCCACCGAAATCGGCTTTGCCGCTGGACAGCGTCTGGAAGGTGGACGTGCCGACGGTCACCTTGTCGAACGTGCCCTTGCCGCCGTCGGTCTGAATCATGCGGCGGATCACCGCGTCGGATTCGTTGGAACCGAACGTGGCGAAGGTCTTGCCGTCGAAATCCTTCGGGGACTTGATGTCCTTGTTCGACGCGAGCGAACACCAGATGGCGCTCGGCTTCTGCTGCACCTGCATGACCTGTTTGATTTTCGCGCCCTTAAGCGTGTAAATGCCCACGTTGGTGAGGTTGGACAGCGCGAAATCCGCCATGCCGTTGTTCACGGCCTGCTCCGCGCCGGCCTGCGCCACCGCCACGATGTCCACGTCAAGACCGGCCTGCTTGAAATAGCCTTTGTTCTTCGCCACATACACGCCGATATGGTTGGTGTCGGGCGCCCACGAAAGCATGAACGTCACCTTGGTGAGGCCGTTGCCGTCCGCCGCGGTTTTCGTGGAGCCGTTGCTTTGCCCGCATGCGGCCACGCCGACGAGCATGGCGATCGAGCCGAGGATTGCGATTGCTTTGCTGAAGATGGTCTTCTTCATACCTTGCGATTTCCCTTGAATCTTGCTTCTCTACCGTTTTCTAGGGATGACGCTGCGGGCGGGGTTCGGGCAGAAAACGATACGAAGGGCTAAGGCCCCCGCTCGTCCAATGCCCCCGACGTTCCTTATGATGCCTGCCGCCGCCCGGTTGACCGTTTGACGCCGAAGCTGTGGAACATTGCCGGTTTGCCACACATTGGCTAAACAGCAAGTCCCATTATACGGGTGTGCATGACGATGATGAGGGCCGCAATGGTGATTGTTGCGTTTTCACTGGTCCGCGTCCGGATCGGCGTCCGCGTCGGCTGGGCCGAGCAGCAGGCGTTCGCTGAGATTCACGAGGCACATGAGTATGCCGGTGATGACGATGATGACCAGCGTGGCCGAGAAGATCAGCGGCGTGCGGAACGAATTGTAAGCCGCCTGCAGCCAGATGCCGAGGCCCTTGCGTGCTCCCAGGTATTCCGCCGTGGCGGCGGTGGCGAAGATGTAGGCCGCGGAGACGCGGATGCCGCCGTAGATCTGCCGTGCGGCGACGCGCAGCTTCACATGCCACAACGTCCACACGCGGGTCGCGCCGCATGTCAACGCCACATCGGAATAGAACTGCGGCACCGCCTCAAGCCCGCGAACCGTCTGCACGGCGATCGGAAACAAGCCGAACACGGCCACGATCACGATTTTGCCGGAAATCTCGAAACCGAACCAGATTAGGAACAGTGGTGCGATCGAAATCAACGGCATCGTCTGCGCGGCCGACAGTAACGGGAACAGCGCCGCATTCGCAACACGGGAGCAATACAGCAGAATCCCAATTAAAATGCCGCATGCCACGGCAAGCAGGAAACCGACGGTACCTTCCAGCAATGTGACCTGTGTCGCGGGCCAGAGTGTCGGCCAGGTTTCGACGGTCGCCTGAGCAATCTCACTGGGGGAGGCGATCATCGTGGACGGCACATGCCCTATTCGTACCCATGCCTCCCATACCGCCAGCAGCAACACGATGGCGATCACTGTCGGAATACGACGTTTCATCATGTCAAGCAGTTTGCGTTGAACGTGCGATTCCGCCATCGTTCACCTTGCTTTCTGCGTCAAAGTGGACGCGCACGTGACCGACTGCGGGAAATCAGTAAGGTGAGGAGCCTGCCCGCCAATCGGCCAGAAAAGATTGTTACCGGCTCGCCAGTATAGACGGTGGGGCGGAACGTAGGCAAACCCGCACAGCAAGTACGGCAGTAACGAGAGATAACGTGCGTTGGATACCATTCCAGATATCACTTTAGATATAGAGAGACAGATATAGAAAGGCCTCCGCACCCTTCCGATGCGGAGGCCTTCCCATATACCCCTTGCTACTGTCTTATGGTTGTTTGCCTGTCAACCATGACAGACGTCTATCATTCCAGTCCGATGGACTTCATGTGGTGAAGCACCAGGGACTTGACCTTGAGCGTGCCGGATTCGGCCACGAGCTTGATGGCGCGCGGACCTTCGGACGCGTAGCTGTACGAGCTGAGCACCTGACGGCCGTCGTTGACGTACACCTCCACGCAGCCACGGTCCACGTACACGCGCAGCTTGAGTTCGCCGGCGGCAAGTTCGGCTTCGGACAGCGGTGCCGTACGGTAGCCGCGATCGCCCTGAGCGTTGGCCTGCCGGTCGACCACCACGCGGCCGATCTGATCGTCATACGCAACGGACGTGTAGGCGCCATCCTCGGTGGCGTGGACACGCAGGCCGGCACGCTCGGCGGTGGAGTTGGCCAGGTCGATGGTCATTTCGATTTCCACGGCTTCGGCATCGTCCACAATGGTCTTCTCGCCGCTGACGTCCAGATCGATCGCACCGAAATCGACGGTATCCTCGCGCAGGCCTTCCATTTCGGCCACCGGCGCGGTGTGCAGATCGCCGTCGGCGCCCAGCGTGATCTCACGCGGCAGAGTGAGATTGCCGCACCAGCCGTCATCCTGCATCGGAATCGGCTCAACGAACGGGCTCATCCAGCCGTATACAATCTGACGCTCGCCGTCATTGAACGATTGCGGAGCATAATAGTTGTGGCCGCAATCCCACAGACGGAACTCGGTTTCCGGCTGGAATGCCTCTCCCGGAGTCCACGTGCCAATCATGTAGCCGGCGTTGGAAACGTTGCGGTTCATAAAGCCGGAAGCCTTGGCACCCATGGCGGAGAAGCCGATAACCCACTTCTCGTTGCCTTCGACGTCCTTGATCGGGAAGAAGTCCGGGCACTCAAGCATAAACACGTCCGGATCCGGATGCTCGAACAGCACCTGCTCATAGGTCCACTTGACCATGTCATCGGAGGAGAACAGCCACATCTGGCCGCGCTTCTCGGCAGAGGAGACACCGAAGGTCATGTACCACTTGTCGCCGGTCTTCCAGACCTTCGGGTCGCGGTAGTGGTGGTTCACCTTGTCGGTCGGGCAATCAATGACCATACCGCGCTTAGTGGCGCTGGTCAGCTCATCGTTGTCTGGTTCGGCGAGCATCTGCACCTGCCAGTCGCCGCCGGTGTTGTCCTTGCCGTTGGCCCAACGGTGGCCGGTGTAGTAGAACCTGAGCTTGCCATCGTCGCCGATCACTGCGGAGCCAGAGAAGACGCCGTCCTTTTCCTCTTCCAGAGACGGGGCGAACATAATCGGCTCACGCTTCCAATTGACCATGTCGGTGGAGGAGACGTGACCCCAATGCATCGGACCCCACTGGGTGCCATACGGGTGCAGCTGGTAGAAGACGTGCCAACGGCCCTTGTAGAAGCACAGGCCGTTCGGATCGTTGATCCAGCCGCCATTGGAGGCGATATGGAACTTCGGATACCAGCGGTTGTTACGCTTGGCTGCGAAGGCCGCGACGCCGGCCTCGGCCTTGGCGAGTTCCTCGCTGTGGTTCTTGATTTCGTGAAGGACAGGTGCGTCCGGAGTAAAGCCAGTCATCGTTGAATGCCTTTCTGAATCTGGGTTATGAATTGTTGGGTAAAAAGCTTTTTGAAGATGGTGCCCAAAGCGGAAAAAGGGAAACGCTTCGGACCCCACGATTGTTGTTATGACGCGTACGGTACCGATGATGATCGCGGGAGAAGGGATGTAGGTTGCGACCACCATCGACGCCGTACGCCGACTTAGTACGGGCTGAGACTCAGGCCTTCACTTCCGCACCAGCGGCCTTCATGGCCTTGAGCTGCTTATCGGTGTAGAACGGATCGCCGCCGACTTCCTGATCATCCTTCTTGATGACGAAGAAGCCGTAGACCAGAGCCGCAAACACGATGGCAGAGATGGTGAAGAAGGTCGGACGGTCGCCCATGGCATCATGCAGAGCACCCATCGGGGTGGAGAAAATCACCTGGCCGACCTGGGAAGCGATCTGGAAACCAACCATGTACAGGGTGGCAGACAGCTTCGTGTCGAAGTGCAGGGTGAAGTAACGGAACGCCGGCAGGCAGAACAGCGGTACCTCGATGGAGTGGAACAGCTTGACGATGGAGACGGTGACCGGGTCATGGAACACGCCGCACAGACCGATACGGGCGAACATCACGGTGGCGCCGAGCAGCAGGGAGTTGCGCACGCCGATCTTCTTCATGATGATCGGGACGACGCCCATCATGGCGGACTCAAGGAACACCTGGAAGGAGTTCAGGGTACCGTAGGTGGCGTTGCCGATTTCAGTGGTCGGGAAGAGGGAAGCGTAGTAGTTCGGGAACATCTGCTGATCGAACACGGTGTAGAAAGTGTTGGTGAACAGCATGAAGACGATGAGCACCCACAGGGTCGGCATCTTCAGAACAGCGAGCATCTCCTTGAAGGACGGGTTGGTCGGAGCCGCGTTCGGATCGGCTTCCTTCTTGAGCTCTTCCCTCTGCTCGGCCGGAACCCAGAAAACATAGACGCACAGCATGCCGAGGCCGCAGATGGAACCAACCCAGAAGTTCAGCAGCGGGTTGATGTTGAACAGGAAGCCTGCGCACAGTGCCACGACAGCGTAGCCGAAGGAGCCCCAAGCGCGGGACTGGCCGTATTCGAAGCCGAACTTACGGGAGTAACGTTCGGTGACGGCTTCGAACAGGGAGCAGCCGGCCATGAAACCTGCGGACAGCACGATGGAGCCGAGAAGCACGCCGATGAATCGGGTGGTGCCGCCGGCGGTCAGCATCGGCTGGTACACGAACTGGACGAACGGGCCAACGCATGCAGCGACCGCAGAGATGAAGATCACGAGCTTACGCTTGATGCCCAGCTGGTCCTGAATGGTGCCGTAAACGAACATGATGACCAGGGTGGCCAAGGAGTTGATGGAGTAGATCTGGCCCTGTTCCGCGGAGCTCATGCCCAGACCGTGGGTCGGGTCAGTGAGCCAGCGGGAGAAGAAGGACCACCAGATGCCCCAGGAGCAGAAGAACATGAAAATGCCGAAGGAGCTCTGCAGATAGGAAGGATTCTTCCATACAGAACGTGTTTTACTTGCCATTTTGATTCTCTTTTTCTCTTCACGGTGCCGCTGCCGCGCGGCAGCGATCGCTTCCGATGTTGTTTTGGCTTGCGTCTGCTCGGATTTCAGCTGCCGTGCCGAAAAGCGAACATGGCTTCAAGATAGCATGTTGCAACTGCTACGTCAAACGTTTGACGTCAATCGTTTGACGTCAAACGTTTGTAAGGATTTGCGGATAGTTGAAATTAAGCCTGAATCAACTGCTGGCGGACTGTTGGCACGATTGCTTTATTCGGCGTGTCGTGAACAAACGCACAATTTTCATGTATAGAAAATGGCTGTGCGAACAATCGTAAGCATTTGAATCGTTGTAAAAACAGAAAAATCAGGATATGACGGAATCTTTTTCCAACAATGCGCAGTGGATCTTCGCCGGAATCGGCGCATCAAGCGGCGGCAGGGAAGCTCTGGCGGATGGACATGAACTGGTATCCACATCCTTGCCTTCAATCATGGAAATCAGCTTGCAGGCTGACCAATAGCCCATTTCGTAATGTGGCAGTTCGACGGTGGTCAGCTGCGGTTCAAGTGTCTCTGCGAACACGCGGTGGTTGTCCACGCCGACCACGGAAATATCCTTGCCTACCGTAAGCCCTCTTCTTGCCGCGCATTCGTACACATACCAGGCGCGCGCATCATTGAAGCAGAAGAAGCCGTCCGGATGCTCGTCGTCGAACAACTTGTTCACGGCGCGTAAAGCTGGACCGTTGTGCACTACGTTGCATACCAGCGATGGGTTGAACGCACGTCCGGCCTCCTGCAACGCGGTGCGGTAGCCGGCAAGACGACCGTCCTGCGCGATCATGTTTTCCGCGCAACCCACGTATGCGATGCGTTTGCATCCGGCCTGGATCAGCCGATTCGTGGCGTCGTAGCCGATCATGAACTCGTCCGGCTCGATGCTGGGCACTTTGTTCTCGTGGTCGGTGGCGTCCACCATCACCACGGGGTATTCGTTCAACGATTCGGGAACATGTGCGATGCGGTTCGACATCTTCGAATAGAAGAATCCGTCCACGCCGTACCTTTTCAGTGTGGCGATCTCGTTTTCCTCGCTCGCCTTGCCGTCGGTGCTGACGGTGAACAGCATGTAGCCGTAGGCGCTGGCCGCGTCCTGCGCGCCCAGAATGATGCCGCCCGCGTACGGTGTGGTGGCGACTTCCTCGCTGATGAAGCCGAGGATTCGGGTTTTGTTGGTACGCAGGCTTCGCGCCAACGGATTGATTTTGTACCCGAGCTCGGTCGCTTTGTTGCGTACGAGTTTGGCGAGCGCGGGATTTACCCTGCCTTCGTCGCGTCCGTTGAGCACCAGGGATACAGTGGAGATGGATACCCCCGTTTGTTCGGCGATTTCCTTCATTGTCGTCATAATCGCAACACTATACCCAAATGAACACGAAAAGCGCGCCTTTTTCGAGAAAAAGCGTGCTTTTTTACATGGAATGGTTTCGTTTCACCACTGTAAAGGGGGTTATTTCGACAGAATCTCGTTTACCAGTTCCTGCTTGGCGTGGATCTGTCCTTCGAAACCGGGGCGGATGTCGAGACGGATCACCACGTCGGTGCGGTAGCCCTGTCCGGCGAGCTTCATGGTGGCGTCGCGGATCACCTTGAGCACATCGTCGATGTCGCCTTCGATGTTGGTGAACATGGCGTTCGTCTCGTTCGGCAGGCCGGATTCACGGATTACGTCCACGGCCTGCGCCACGTACGTGGACTTCTCCGGGCTGGCTCCGGCGGGGGAGATGGCTACTGCGGCAAGCGTGTTGATATACGGTTTGCCGGTTTCCGGATTGACGGGCACTTCCTGCTTTTCTGCGTTGCGATCGAGCGTCATGATTACCTTTCTCAGCGTTGTCTCGTGTGTTTTCGTGCGATTACTTGTTGTACTGTTCCAACGGCTGCCGTGGTTCGCGTGGTTTGCGTGGCTTGGTTCAACGCCACTTCCACGCGTGGTCCATCGGACCGGAACCATGTCCAAGATCGAGCTGCGCTTCCAAAGCGCCGGTCAGGTACAGCTTGGCATGGTCGACGGCCGTCGGCAGCGCCTCGCCAAGAGCCAAATGGCTGGCGATGGCGGAAGACAGCGTGCAGCCGGTGCCGTGCGTGTTCGGGTTGTTGATGCGACGGGAACGGAACCAGGTGATCTTGCCATCCGGCTCGACAAGCACGTCACTCGCGTCATGCGTGCCGTGGCCGCCCTTGACGAGCACCGCGCAGCCGAAATGGCCGGCGAGCAGATGACCTGCGGTCACCATGTCGTTCTCGGTGGAGATGGATTCGCCGTTCTCATAGTCGATTGCGCCCGCACCTTGCTCTACGGCCAAGTCGCACAGTACCTGGGTCTCCGGCATGTTCGGCGTGATCACGGTGGCCAGCGGGAACAGTTTGGACGTCAGCGCCGCGATGGCATCATCCTCGATGAGCTTCGCGCCGGACGTGGCCACCATCACCGGGTCGAGCACCACGTTCTTCGCGTTGTGCGCGGTCAGACGGTCGGCGATCACGGTGATGAGCTCGGCGCTGGACACCATGCCGATCTTCACCGCCACCGGCGGAATGTCTTCGAACACCGCGTCGATCTGCGCCGCAAGCATTTCCGGGGGAGTGTTGGTGACCATCGTCACGCCGGTGGTGTTCTGCGCGGTCAGCGCCGCGATCGCGGTCATGCCGAACACGCCGTTGGCGAGCATGGTCTTCAAATCCGCCTGAATGCCGGCACCGCCGGACGAATCCGATCCTGCGATGCTCAATACCGGTGGCAATGTGCTAGTCATGGTAACTCTCCTTATTAGGCTCACTGATTCATTGATTATCTTCACTGAGCTCACTGATACAGTGTAGAACCACCCTTGCGGAACTTCTCGCTCATCTCAGCGGGCTTGTCGATTTCCTGTACGACGGACTACTTCACACGCGGCGCATAGCCGTGCTTCGCGTCGCCGCGCACCGCCTTCCAGCGCGTCACCATTTCGCGGGTGGCCGCTTCCGGATCGTCGGCACCGGCGATCGCGGACACCACGAACCAGCCGGCCGCCTTCGAACGGGCCAGCATCTCCATATCGTCGGCATGTACGCCGCCGCCGACCACTACCGGGAACTCGCTCGCCGCGCAAATCGCGTTGATCTGTTCCTCGTCAAGCGTGTGCCCGGAACCGTCGTTGCCGCCCACGGAAGCCTCCGGCTTGGTGGTAGACACATGTAGCGGGCCGGCGCCGATGTAGTCGATGCAGCCGCTCGGCAGCTCGTTGATAAGCTTCACCAGACTTTCGGTCTCGGCGGACAGGCCCACGATGGCATCCTCGCCGAGCAGCGCGCGAGCCTCCTGCGGTTCCATATCGGTCTGGCCGATATGCACGCCATCCACCTTGATGCCCTTGTCGCGCGCCTGCCACACCACATCCACGCGGTCGTCGATCACAAACGCCACGGAATCGGACTTGCCGCTGTTCTTGATGACCTGCGCGATATCGCGGGCCATTTCGGTGATATCCTTCGCATCCGCGTTCTTGGCGCGCAATTGGATGAACGTCGCGCCCCCACGCAACGCGTCATCCACCACATCCGTCACCGGCCGGCCCTTGCAATCCTGCGGACCGACCACGAAATACGCGCTCATATCAAAGCAGTCGCGCATCGAGGCGAATGGATAATTATTCATTGGTTTCCCCTTTGTTGTTCTTTGGGTAAGTGCTCCAGAAGAAGTCTTGTTATTTTCCGTTTATTTTCCGTCGCACCGCACTGAACGTATATATTCCGTATATACGATTGCGATGGTGCGAAACCATCCACGGAACGTTGCGGTCAGTTGGTTTCGATGATGTCGGACGCGGCCACCTGGTCGGCGGTGACGTTCCACAGCGCGTCGAGCAGCGCCACCTGGAACGAACCGGGGCCATCGGATTTGACTTCGGCGATTTCGGACGCACGATCATACAGCAGCGACGCGGCAAGGGCGGCGACCAGCGGCTCGGCCACGGCAAGATACGTTGCGGTCACGCCGCCGAGCGAACAGCCGGCGCCGGTGATCTTCGTCATCATCGCGCTGCCTCCGGGCAGGCGGAACGTGCGCTCGCCGTCGGTCACCAGATCAACCGCGCCGGACACCGCAACCGCGCCCTTGCCGACGGGAGAGTGCTTCGCCAAATGGCGGGCCACACGTTTGGCCGCGTCGATGGCCGCGTCGACCTCGTCAACGGCCTCCACTCCAGCCGGACGCGTGGTCGGATCAGTGCTGTCGGCGTCGGCCAGCCCCCACATCGCATCAAGCGCGATGACCTCGCTCGCATTGCCGCGCACAATGGTCGGAGGCGCGTCACGGAACGATTCAAGAATGAACGTGCGTGTTTCGCCAATGCCCGCAGCAACCGGGTCTAGCACCCACGTCTTGCCGTTTTCGTGCAGTTTGCGCGCGATTTCCGGCAGCGCGTCCTTGAAGAACGGCAGCAACGTGCCCACGTTGATGTAGTTCGATCCGGCGATTTCGGCGGTGGCGATCACATCATCCGGCAGATAGCTCATGGCCGCGGTGCCGCCCGCCGCAAGCTGTGCGTTGGCAACGAGATTGATGGTCACGAAATTGGTGAACGACTGCGCCAGTGGTGTCTGCTCATGCACGTCCGTGACGGCTTGTTTGATGGCGGCACGCAATGTGCCGAGTGCGTCATTGGCGGATGAGTCATCGCTCATGATCTGCTCCCTACGTTGGTCCTAACCAACAGGTTCAAAGGGTCAGGCGTTCATGCCTATCTCAGCTTGATGGACTTGGCCATCAAGCACCCCCGCATGTTTACAACAGTGCTTAATCTATCTGCGTCCCTTGACAGGCGCGATTCCGTAGGTGATTTTGGGCTTCCGTAGGTGGTTGCTGCCGGATAAGCATCGGCGAGATGCCTGGAATTAGGCGTTTGCTCGTGTCCGGATTCGAAGCTGACCGCCTACGGAACGCAAAAATCACCTACGGAACGCAGTCAGTCGCTTTGCGTCGTGTCGATGACGTTGCTGCAGTATGCCGTCCTGCCGGCAGTCACGTCGGCGTAGAAGCGCTGTTTTTCATCGATGTAGGCGATGGCTTTACGCAGTTCCTCCATTGCGTCTCCAGATGCTCGCGTTTTTCGGCAAGGATTTCCTGACGTTCCGGTATCGATGACTCACCTTCAAGACAGAGCTGCGTGTAGTGCCGCATCTCCTTGATGCCCAGACCGCAGCGTTTGAGGCATGTCAGGTCGTTGATCCATGCGATGCATCGCGCGTCGAAGACGCGTCGGTTGTTCTGGTCTCGTTTGAGACCGGGCACGAGTCCTGAATTGCAATAGAACTTCAATGCTTCGTAATTCATGCCGGTTAGTTTGCAGGCCTGCTTCATCGTATAGGTTTTCATGTTCTTATGGAGTGGCACTGCCGTGATTGCTATACGTGGCTCCTTTCGGACGCTGCGCGGCAGGACGTTCGGCGGGTGCCGCCGGATGGGGTCGGGCTTGAGGCGCATTGTTCTTTTTTGTTTGTACCTATCATGTCACATTTCCGGTTATTAATACCGGTAGATAGTACCGGCGTGCCGTAATTTGACCGGTAGCAGCTACCGGATTTTATCTTGGGGGTCAGAACGGCATACATGCCGGCACTGAATACCGACGAATTTATGGAAGGAAAAACAGTGGAATACGTGAAACTTGCCAACGGTGTTGAGATTCCGAAGATCGGATACGGCGTCTTCCAGATCAGCAAGGACGATGCTCCTCGCTGCGTGCGCGAGGCCATCGAGACCGGGTACCGCCATATCGACACCGCACAGTCGTACTTCAACGAGGCCGAAGTCGGCCAAGGAATCAAGGATTCCGGTATCGATCGTAAGGATCTGTTCCTCACTACCAAGATCTGGATCAGCAATTACGGCTATGAGAACACGCTGAGGTCCGTCGATGTGTCCTTGAAGAAGCTTGGCACCGACTATCTCGATCTGGTGTTACTGCACCAGCCGTTTTCCGATACCTACGGCGCGTGGCGTGCACTCGAAAAGCTCTACAAGGACGGCGTGATCCGCGCCATCGGCGTGAGTAACTTCTATCCGGATCGTCTGGCCGATATGGTCGCCTTCAATGAGATCGCCCCGATGGTCGATCAGGTCGAGACTAATCCGCTCAACCAGCAGATCGAAGCTCGCAAGAACATGGTCAAGCGGGGCGTGGCTCAGGAAGCATGGGCTCCGTTCGGGGAGGGCATGCAGAACATGTTCTCCAATCCCACCCTGGCCAAGATTGGCGAGGTACATGGCAAGTCCGTCGCGCAGGTGATCCTGCGTTGGCTCACTCAGCGCGACATCGTCGCTCTGCCCAAGTCCACGCACAAGGAGCGCATGGAAGAAAACCTGAACATCTTCGATTTCCGGCTCTCCGACAGCGAGATGACAACCATCGCGGGCCTTGACACCAAGACCAGCATGTTTTTTCGCCACGACACCCCTGAGGCGGTCGACCGCTTCGTCGGTTATGTCAAGGAACGTGCTGGCCGCGAGTGATTCCGGCCCATGACATGGTCGGTGCCGGCAGCACTGTGTATCTGGGCTTCCCGATTTGGTGGATGGCACCTGTTTGGCTGGTGAACGATTCCGTCAAATCCAACGATTTCGCAGGTAAGACGATCATTCCGTTCTGCACTTCCGCCAGCTCCGATATCGGCAACAGTGCATCCACGCTCCAGAAAATGGCAGGCAGTGGTACATGGCTTACCGGGCATCGTTTCTCGGAATCTGTTTCCGAGAAGGACGTGACCGATTGGCTGATTTAGTCCAAAAACGGCATCGCCGAATACGAAGACATGGGGCGACCATTGTACGTTCGGCTGCAGCATTTCGTGTGCTGAATAGCAGGTCGCCTCTTCCACGCTCTTTTGAGTATTCCATCCGAATGTTTATGCCGGCGTGGAAGTAGTAAGTGGTATGTGTGCTGTCCTGCTCTGCAGGAAGACATGGCTGGCATTTTCATTATGATGAAAACGTTATTAAAATATCGAATTATTTCCGATAATCATTCCACGAGATGGGCTTCCCCGTATTATTTCCTGAGACGTTTGTGATGCCCCTATGTATTTGCATGCGGGGATAGAATTGTTGACGGAAGAGAACCGTGAAAGGAATGTGCGTTGGCGAGAAATGGCGGGAGTCGAAGGAGGCGGGGCGGTCTTTGCGATAGGTTGTTCGGCGATTTCAGTGCAAAAAAGTTGCGTAAGGTGTTGTTTGGCGCTGTTGCGGCAATTGTCACTGTTGCAGTTGTCCTGTTTGTGTGGAACGGTGTCGTTAAACCTGTTTTTGACAATGCAAGGACCGAATCTACCATCAGTGTGGAAAGCCAGTTGCAGGCGGCTGTGAATATCGACGATCTATCGACCGCGAAATTCCATTATGGCGGTGTTGCTGTAAAGAAAGACAATGCTGGTAAGGACAAGTGGCATGTTGCATATGAGGCGACGGTGACTGCTGGCGTCAAGATGAGCGATATCACGTTCGAAGTGGACGATACCGCGAAGACCGTCACTCCGATTCTGCCGAAGCCGACTATTGGGGACGTCGTGGTTGATAGCGGCAGCCTCGACTTTTTCGAGAACAATCCGTCCGTTGAAATTGATGAGGTGATCAAGCTTTGCAAGCAGGATGCGCAACAGGAGACCAAGACAAACGGAGACATTATTTCTATTGCTGCCAGCAATCTTGAACAAACTGTGGATGCGTTGACCAAGGATCTCGTGGAAGCAAAAGGATACAAATTGCAGAAGGCCGAGACCGTAAAGCTCACTAAGGAGACCGCGCATGCTGACGAATAATCGTTCCATGAAACGTGCGATTGCCGCATTATGTGTTGCTACGCTTGCATGTTCTGCTGTAGGGTGCGGCGAGGAAAAGAAAGAAGCTATCCCAACTTTCTCGAATGCCACGTATATCGCACAGATGGCCACATTAAAATGTTATTACCACAACACGGCCAAGCTCAGTCATGAGGGATCGTGGTTCTTCAATAATGGCTACAAACGTATGTGGATGGAATACAGTGGCATCGTGAAGTACGGTATTGATGCCGATAAAGTAACAATTAGTCCAGATGCCAACGGTCATAGAGTAATCATTACCGTGCCTCCAGCTCACGTGTTGGATAATCCGGACGTAAATGAGAAGTCGTTCAGCAAACCGCTGGTGAGCACTGGTTTCGCCACTTCGATTACCGCCGAAGAGAAAACGGAAATGTTTGATAAGGCCCAGCAAAGCATGCTGAAGCAGGCGAAAACCGATTCGGCGTTGCTTGCCCAAGCCGAAGCTCGCGCGCGGACTATTCTAGAGCAGTATGTGCGCAATGTGCTTGGCGACGACGCGAAGAACTGGACTATCGAATTCAAGGATGTGCAATAGTCGCCAAGCGAGAACTGGCTTACCTCACCCGCAATTGCCATCGTGGATGGCGGTGGCCAGCTGATCGCTGGATGCATCCATCGCGTATTCGGCGACACCCTGCTGCTGATTCGTGATGCGGTCGCGGTCGGCCCCGAAAAACAGCACCGAATAGGAATTCGTCACCGCCTCCGTACGGTCGGCTGCGATTGTCGGTTGCGTGGTGCCGCAGGAGATCATGATCGAACGGTGCGAAAGTTCGTGCTTGACCATGTCCACCAGCCAGGGGCTTCGCGCGGTCTGCGTCCAATCCGGGTGTGTGGTGAGGATATGCACGACATTCCTCTGCGAGCGGTCGGGCATCTGGCAGTAATACGCAGCCACGAATCCACTCGGATTCTCACCTGACTGGCCGCCGCAGTTGAATTCCATGGTCTGTTCGATCTGCACGCCCATCGTCGATGCCACGTTCGTGGCGAGCGTGTACCATCCGGCCGGATCGAGATCACCGTTGCGTTCGGGCACGGCGATCGCAGCCGCTGCGGCTTCCGCGTTATGCAGATTGCTGACCGCAGTCGAGACCTGCTGTTTCACGTCCGAGCGTAGTTTGTGCAGCGACCGTAGGTCGGCGAGCATCTCCCTCATCGATGCATACGCGCGCTGTTTGCCGTATCGGTCGATGAGCTCGTTCGCCTGCGTCGGATCATCCACCTGCAGCAGCCATTGCGCCGCATGCTGGCTGAAATCATCCGCCATGGCCGCGTCGACCGCGCTGAGCAGCTCCTTGGTCTGTCCGTCGAGATTATGTGCCGCCACGCGCATGCTGTCGATGATGGTGCGCTGCTGGTTGCGGTACAACAGTCCGATGATGCGTTCCTGCAGATTGTCCGACAGCAGATACTTGATCTGCTTGGCGTCGGCAAGCCGGTCGTAATCGTCCATGCACTGCTGCACGGTTTCGATGTGCGCGGCGAATCGGTCCGGATCATCCAGGCCCTGCGCGAACGTGATGCTGTCCTGCGCGGTCTGCCGGATGCCTTGCATGGTTTCGATCTGCGGCTTGACGTTGCCGGCCGCTTCGCTGGTGGTGGCGTGCAGGAAATTGGCGACGCCGGCGATGACGGCAAGCACGACGAGCACGCCCACGATACGTAGGACATTCCGCCGGCTGCGTGAATTCGGGTTGTGGTACGGCATATTCTCAGACTACCTTGCTCGTGTGATGTACCGATGCTCCCATCTACCGCCGTTTGGCTCCATCCGGCCATGCGATGCCGGTGTCAGGGGAGTGCAGGACGTTCTTGTAGATGTCGTTGCGTACGTAGATTTCCACGGAACCGCGCGATCGCTGGTCTTTCCATGGCGTGACGGTTTCGGCGATGCGTATTTTCGTGTAGTCGTTCCGGTCATAGCCGAGGGCGCTGAAGAAGAACGGCTGATAGATGGTGTCGTAGAATTCGGGTTCGCCCCATGATCTCCAGGTTTCGATGTCTTGTTTGCCGGCATAGGGGTCTATGCACCATTCCCAAGAGATGTAGCTGCGCCCTTTGTAGGCATTGGACATGAGCGTACGCTTGAAGTACGGGTCGGCGGTGACCAGTGTTCCGCTCACCCATGATGTGTAGTCGATGCAATCCTTGCCATTGGCGCAGTAGCCGCCTTGCTTGATTCGTGCTTTGACGTCCGGGGACGCATTCATGGAATTGATGCGAGTCCAGCCAGCCATCCAACGGTATTGCTCCAGATGATTGGTCTTGATGAACGAGGCCACCGTCCGGGATGAGGAATACTCGTATCGTATGTCGCATATGCTGGCGTTGATCGTCCAATACACGCTGATTAGCATGGCACCTAAAGCGAGGGCCTTCAGCATGATGAGATAGTTGCGCGCTTTCTTCACCCCAAGCTTGCCGGCGAATTGGTCGGCCATGGTGGCGCACCAGGCCGGCCAATCATCCACGCCGATACGTCGCTCGTCGCAGTCAATCGCGAGCACCGCGATGAAGAATCCCAGCAGGATGCCCAGATGGTGCATAGAGAAATGCTGCGCGAACACCAAGCACATCACTGTGTACGAGCTCAGCAGCAGCATTGCGTTGTGCCGACGTCGGCTGATGTGGATGAGCGGGGCCCACATGAGGCATGACACGGTTCCCGTGTACAGCAGTGTCGGTGATAGGCCGATGAATACCAGATTCGTGTCCGACACCGTCGAGGTGAATAATGCTTCGGCCGGCAGCAGCAGCCAGGAATTGCAGATTTGTATCCATAGTGGTGCCGGCTGTGTCATGCCGGAGATGTCGAAATTGCCGGAATACACGTCTTTTGCGGGCATCACGTCGATCAGTATGGCCATCGCCGCCGCGAGCAGCGCCAGCAGCGCGATGAACCGTCGCCGGTTACGTATCAACGAGTGTTCCTGCCAGACGAACCGCACTACCCAATTCGCCGCGAACATGCCGGCGATTACCAGTCCATATGAACTGGTCAGGCACAGCAGCATCATGCTGAGCGCTTCGCGCCATGGTTTCTCGTCGCGGGTTTTCCAGTTGATAGCCACCAGCAGCATGGCGGCGACCATCAGCGCATAGGGGCGCGACGTGACGCCGTACTGATAGCACAGGAAATAGGAGAACGGCAGGATGACTTTGAATGGTTCCGGCAGTTTGGTTTTGAATTCCAACAGCCAGATCATGAGTGTGGCGCATGCCAGATTGATGCTTTTCAGACCGATCTCGTAGGGTACGCCGAGTTTTGCGGGTGCGGCGAGCATCATCCACCACAGAGGCGGATGCCCCTCATAGTGTGGACGTTCCAGAATCATCTCCCGCCACGAGCAGTCGCGCGCGATGAGCCAGGCTTGCGCCTCGTCGAACCATGGTTCGTGGAAACACATCACCGTGCCCACCACGATGACATACGCCGCGAGCACGATGCAGTGCAAACGATGAGGCGTGAGCCAATGCCGAATTGCGTCGCATCGTGTTCTGTTGTCTGTGGCTGCTACTGTTGCAGAACTCATGTTTCCTGTTTCCCGTTGCGTTCGAAATACGCGCGATTGCTGCGTGACTTTGCGATTATTGCGTGGCCGCGCATGGATCATGGCGGTTCCGTCATATTCCATGTTGCGGAACCGCCATTGGACATATGGGCATACCACGCGCCAGCCGTGCCGACCATCCTTAGAACGAGGAACGTGCGCCGCAGAGCTTCTCGAACTCTTCACGCACTTGCACCTTCACCAACGCATCCTCGAACGTGATGGTGCCCTTGTTCACCAGTCGCGCCAAATCCTGGTCGAGCGTGTGCATGCCTTCCTTCTCGCCGGACTGTAGCACGGTGCGAATCTGATGCGCCTTGCCACTGCGGATCAGTGAGGAAACGGCCGGAGTGTTGATCATCACTTCAGTGGCTGGTGCACGGCCATGGCCGGTAGCGCGCGGAATCAGTGTCTGTACGATCACGGCACGCAAGGTGGAAGCTACCTGCACGCGAATCTGCTGCTGCTGGTTTTCCGGATACACGTCGATGAGACGGTCCACGGTGGAGCCGGCGTCCTGAGTATGAAGGGTTGCGAACACCAAGTGGCCGGTTTCCACTGCGGTCAGTGCGGTGGAAATGGTTTCCAAGTCTCGAAGCTCACCGACTTCGATAATGTCCGGATCCTCACGCAGCGCACGTTTCAGCGCTTCTGCGAAGCTTTTCGTATCAGTGCCCACTTCTCGCTGGCTCATCACGCAACGCTTATGCTGATGCACGAATTCGATCGGGTCTTCGATGGTGATGATATGGTCGGCACGTTCCGCATTCGCCTTGTCCACGATTGCGGCCAGTGTGGTCGACTTACCGGAACCGGTCGGGCCGCATACAAGCACCAGACCACGCGGCAACAGCGCAAGGTCGGCGATACGCGGGTCAATTCCCAGTTCCTGCGCGGTTTTGATTTCCGTAGGAATGGTACGCAACGCGGCGCATACGCCCATACGGTCGCGGTATACGTTCACACGGAAGCGCAACAGGTCGCCAATGGCGAAGGAGATATCAAGTTCCAGATCATCTTTGAAACGTTCCATCTCCAATTCGTTGGTCATGACTTTCACTGCTTCGTACGTGTGATCCTTCGTCCACACGCTCAATCCCTTGGCGGGGCGCAGCTTGCCATCCACGCGCAGCATTGGCGGGTCGTTGATTACCAAGTGCAAATCGGACGCATTGAGCTCAACCAGCTGGCGGATGGCCGACACGAATTCGTCGTCCGCGTCCGGATGTTCGGTGCGCAGCGTCTGTTCGACCTGCTCGGCCTTGATCTTACGTTCTTCCGGAACGGCATCCTCGTCGGCGTCGTTGGTTTCAGGCACTACGAAATCCGCGAATGGCCTGGTCTGCGGCTGGGGCTGACTCATCTGCTGTTGCTGTGGCTGCGGCCTTTGGAAAGCTGCGTCCTGCGGAATGTGAGTGATGGTCGGAGGCATCTGCTGCGCTGCGGTTTCGGCGATGTCGGCCTGTCGCTTAGCGAATGGTGTGGCACCCGGTACGAAGGACGGTGGATTGCTGTCGATCTGCTGGATCGGCCCATGCTCCTCATATGCGGGATTTTGCTGGGTCGCGTCAGTGTCCTCATCAAACTGCAGGCTGCCGGTACCGACTGGTTGACGGTCGATTGTTGTTGGAAAAACATGCGCTTCCTGCGATTGTTGTATGGCTTGCGTAGTCTGTTGTTGAGCAACAGACTGTTCGGATGGTTGAGACTGTGAAACTGGCTGCGGGTCGGGAATTTGCACATCCTGCTGGCTTACAGTCGGCATTGAATTAAGCGAAGCGAAAATGCCCTTAAGGCTTTCATCATCTGCCTGAATCGCATTGTCGGAAGACCAATGACGTCCCTTGCGGGGATCCTCATTGAACGATGGAGTGTTGTTGGGAATGGTCACGCCTTTGAGACCGGAAAGATATCCGCCATTGTTCCACGTTTGCTCGATGGTCATCATTGTCCTTTTAATAGGTGGGTTGCTGTCTGAAAATGTCGGTCGTGCCGGCGCTTCGACGCGCCGACGCAACCGAACGTTTTATAGGTGTTTTATAAGTGCGGAGAGGTGCATAGGTGCATGTAACGTCAGGTGGAACCTACACCGTCACGCGAAGCACTTCCTCCACGGAGGTAATGCCTTGAAGCGCCTTCTGCCAACCGTCCTTACGAAGTGTGGTCATGCCTTGCTCCTTCGCCGCCTTGTCAATATCAATCGACGTGGCGCCACGGGCTATAAGATCCTCCATTGTTGAATCCACGCCCATGACCTGCTGGATGGCCACACGGCCGCTATAGCCGGTGTTGGCGCATTCTCGGCATCCTACCGGACGCCATATCGTCGGAAGAGGGGTATCTGGCATGTGTGGAACACCCAACGTCCGAAGCTCCGCCTCGGTGGCAGTATCCTGACGCTTGCACTTCTTGCACAGGCGGCGAGCCAGTCGCTGAGCCATCACCGCAGCAAGCGACGAGCTCAATAGGAACGGCTCCACACCCATTTCCGTCAAACGTGTCACCGCGCTTGGCGCATCATTGGTGTGCAGGGTGGAAAGCACCAAATGGCCGGTCAACGAAGCCTCAATAGCAATGTTGGCGGTCTCCTGATCTCGAATCTCGCCGATGAGCACCACATCAGGGTCTGCACGAAGGATCGAACGCAGAGCCGCGGCGAACGTCATACCGGCCTTGTTGTTCACCTGAACCTGATTGATGCCTCTCATACGGAATTCCACCGGGTCCTCAACCGTAATGATGTTGATTTCCGGACGGGCCACATCACCCAACGTGGCATACAACGTGGTCGACTTACCCGAACCGGTAGGACCGGTGACCAACACCAGACCATACGGACGGTTGTACGCCTTGGAGAACACGTCGAAATTCCGCTGGCTGAAATTCAAATCCTCCACCTTGAGATTGCCCGAAGGCGTGCTCAGGATTCGCATGACGATCTTCTCGCCCCATACCGTCGGCAGTGCGGCCACACGAAGATCCACCTTCTGACCATTGTGCTTGACGGTGATGCGGCCGTCCTGCGGCTTACGGCGCTCGCCGATATCCATATCGGACATGACCTTGATGCGGCTGATCACACCTTGGGTCATGGCTTTCGGCGCCTTTTGGAACACGTGCAGCACACCGTCGATACGGTAGCGCACGAGCAGACCGTCTTCCTGCGGTTCGATGTGGATATCGGAGCAGTGGTCGTCGATGGCCTGGTTGATGAGCAGGCTGACGAAGCGTGCCACAGGGGAGGCGTCCTCGCCGCTGTCGGATTCGAGGTCCACTTCCTTCTTGGCGGTCGCCGCGATTTCGTGCGACAGCTCGGTCAGCTCCGCGTTGGCGCGCAGGTACCGGTTGATGGCGTCCTTCACCTGAGAAGGCATCGCCACCATGGGAATGACCGGCATGCCGGTGCTGGCGGACACGTCGTCGATGGCGGCGAAGTTTTTCGGGTTGGCCATGGCCACGGTGATGCGTCCGTTGACAATGGACAATGGCAGCAGCTGGTTGCGACGGCACAGGTCGTCCGGCACCATGCTGATGACTTCTTTGTCTACTTGGTATTCGTTGAGGTCTACGAACGGCAGACTCATGCCTTGAGCTAGCGCCATAGCATATTCGCGTTCGGTGTTTTCGTCCATGCCTTCGGTGGATGTGGGCATGGCGGGAAAGTCGCTAGTGGCGTCGCTGGGTGCAGCGGCATGGCGTGGCTGGCTCGGCGTGAAAATCTGGTTGATTTCTCCTGTGACCGGGGAATTCAAATCCATGCGCTGTGAGAAATCGCTCGGCGTGTCGTCGTTTCGATTGCGCTTGAGGAAAGGGAAACGGCTTCCCGAACCGGCGTCGCTCATAATGACCTCCTGGACCATGCGCCGGAACGCACGGTATGACTTATGGCCCTTTGCGAACACAGGTGTTTGCGGGCCTGAGAATGTTCAGTTGTTCATGGTCATGTGAGCTAACGATTGCAGTGTTGTGCACTACTACTCGCATAGTTTAGCGGCTTTGTGACTGAAACGCCAATTGTCATGTGGTGTTTGGAAGGGTGTGAAAACGTTGGCAGGGAATCGTGATACAGTACAGATATTCATGCACCGCCTTTTCTGCGGTGATTTTTCCTGTTGCCTCCGATGATGGGGTGATACTGCATGAAGGAGCTGCTCATGGAGCACAGCTGGCGTAGGGCGGTAAATGATGCCGCGACAGGGCTTGCAATACATAACGTCAAACGATTGCCGAAACGTGGCGAGTCGGGTTTCACATTGGTTGAGGTATTGGTGGCGATTGTGGTGCTGAGCATCACAGGTCTTGCCGCCGCACAGTTCGCGATTACTGCGATTCGTACTTCTTATGCCCAGCAGCAGCGTTCAGCAGCCATTGCTTTGGGTAGTGATGGTATCGAACGCATGCGCGCACAGATAGCGGATCATACTTCTGCGCCATCCTCCTATTACACGGATTTGCTGCCTGGCATGGGTGTGGATGATGTGAAGAAAGCACATGCGAATCTCACGGCAGTGGGGGCCATCACCTCACAATTCTCGGATTTGGAGGCTACGGCCACTCCGGATGCCGATACGAGCAAGTACATTCAGCCGGTGCGCACTACCACGGGCAAAGACGCCAAACATACTACATATACGGTGAACACCGTGATTGAGAAGTGCTATCGGGAAAGCGGCACCATGGATTGTAGAACCGCTTCGGAACTGGGTATTGACGGGCATGCGTCCATTAGCGGTCTTGACGGTACTCCTGACGCCTCGCTGCGATCCAGCATCCTGAGTCAGGACAACATTCCTACTAAGGGATTCACCTTTATGGCGAAAACGTATATGCCGATGGTACGCGTGGTGGTAGGCGTCACCTGGTCGGACAATATTGGCGCAGACAAAACGGCCGTGTATACCACCAATGAACTGCTGAATGTGATCGGGGTCTGAAGGAGCGGGACGGCTTATGGAAGAGAAGAACTCTGGATTCAGTCTGAATCGCCGATTATTACGTGCGCTCCGTAGGCGTGCTCGTGGTGAAGGCGGCGTTACCCTGGTGGAGATGATGGTTTCATTGTTTATTTTTGCCATTGTTTCCACCATGTTCACGGTGTCGATCGTACAATATTTGCATTCCACCACAGCCGATGCTATCCGCACCAGATCGGCTACGGAAATAGCTACATCGGTGCAGGCTCTGGACCGATATGTTCGCAATGCCGAAGGTGTGGAAGAGGCTGCCAGCGGTGACAGGTTGACTTTGGTGACCACTGATGCCGATGGGATTCGGCAATGCGCTGTGATTGAGTACACAGAGGCCACGTGGTCCGGCGGGCGAGTTGATGATTATGGTTTCGTCGTGGTAAAAACCAGACCATATGCAACCGGTGCGGGGGGAGCGTGGAGCGAGCATGCGGTGTTGACGGCGGTGATGAACAACAGTACCGCTTCAACGTCCGATGATTCGCTGTTCAAAAACAAACTGTTCAGCATGGATGGCGGTACGCGCGTGGTGCGGTATTCGCCGGTGACGGGTTCGTATGTGGGTGGCAAGCCGGTCACCTCGAACACATTGACATCGTTTACAGCTCGCAATGTGGGTTCGAGTGCTTCGGTCGACTTCAGTCAATGTCGTTGAATGACGGTGTCTGTAAGGGCTCTCCCTTGTGGGGGAGCCCTTTTTCTATACTTCCAAATACCCCCGACGCGCCCGGGGGGAAATGGTTTTTTGATGAATTTTCGTCAAAACATGCTGAAAATATTTTCTGAAACACTATTGAAAATATAACTATTCCGGGGCAAACGTTTCAGACGAAGAGATACACCGGTAGACCGACGGACTCAACGCATGTTACGGAATCGGACGGTGGTGATTGTGTGAAGAGGGGTTATGCAATCGTATTGAAAGAGTTTGATTCGGGGTTGTGATGAAAACGGTGGATGAAACATCATTGGTGCGATTGATGCACTGCATCTGGTACTGCAAACGATGTCAATACGACTACGCTGAGAGTTGTTGGTTATGTGAGCCAGCCACCCCCACAAGGGGAAATAACGCAAAGAAGAATCGCTGTGGACCATCCGAAGTTGGACGGTCCCACGGTATGTCCTTCCAATTGGAAAGAAGGGTTCATTATGAAGAGCGTACGCAATGCGCTGAATCGCCGCGCCAAGGGCGAGAAGGGCTTCACCCTCGTCGAACTGCTCGTGGTCGTCATCATCATCGGCATCCTGTCCGCCGTGGCAGTCCCGATCTACCTGAACCAGCGCAAGGCCGCGTGGAACTCCACCATCCAGTCCGACGTCAAGAACGCCAGCCTCGTGGTCGAAACCGCCATGACCGCCAACAACGGGAAGTTCGACAATGGTTGGGCGGGCACCTATTCGCCCGGTAAGGCAAAGTTGGGAACTTCCGATCAGGAAATTACGGTTTCCAAGGATGTCACGATTGTCATCGCAAAGGGCGCTGACTCGAATAACTACACCATCACCGGTACGGATAGCAATAGCGGCACCAAGCAGTACACGTATGACTCCGCTAATGGCGCGATTTCTGAATCAGCCAAGGCAGCTGCTCCTGCTAAGCCGTGAGGCATATCGCTAATTGCCTGAATTGAATGTCGGGGACATCGTCCGTCCCCGACATTCGCATATCAATCGCACGTCACCATTCATCATCGATATTCATTCGGGGGAACCATGGCCGGCAATGACGCACAAGTGCAATTCCAACAGAACGGCGGCACGCGCAAATGGCGCTACCAGGGCGTCTCATTCGACGGCCAGCGTAAAGAGAAAGGCGTGGTCGAAGCGCAGACGCGCGACCAGGCCATCGAGCGCATCAAAAAACTTGGACTGTATCCGACCGACCTGACCGACACGGCCGCCGGCACCGGTCTCAACACTGAAATCAACATCAAGGCGTTCGAGAAATATCCAAGCAAAAAAGACTTCGCCGTAACGGCGCGGCAGCTCGCCACCATGGTGGCGGCTGGCGTCTCGCTGATCCGAGCCTTGAACATCGTCACCGAACAAATCGAGAACGTGAAACTCCGCAAGGCAGTGCAGGCCTGCGTGGCGCAAGTGGAAGGCGGCTCGTCCTTCTCCGAAGCCATGTCGGCGGATCCCGATTCCCTGTTCCCGCCGATCATGGTCAACATGGTTCGTGCCGGCGAGACCGGCGGCTTCCTAGACAAATCGCTGCTCACCGTGGCGGACAGCTTCGAAGCGGATGTGAGGCTCCAAGGGCAGATCAAAAGCGCCATGGCCTATCCGGTCGTGGTACTGGGCATCGCCCTGATCTTGGTGATGGTGATGCTGCTCACCATCGTGCCGATGTTCGCCAGCATGTACGATTCCATGAATGCCCAGTTGCCATTCGTGACCCAGATCCTGGTGGACCTCGGCAAAGTGATGCCCTACGTGCTTCCGATGCTGATCGTGGCCGTCGTGGCGCTGGCCATGTTCTGGAAGCGCAACCGTAACAAAGACATCATCCGCACCTGGTGGGATCCGTTCACACTCAAGGCACCGGTGTTCGGCAAGCTGGACACCAACGTGGCCCTGGCCCGCTTCTGCAATAATTTCTCTTCCATGCTCGCTTCCGGTGTGCCAATTCTCCAGGCACTTGATATCGTCGGATCGACTTCGGGCAACTATGTGATCGATTCGTCTTCGAAGCGTGTGGGCCGTTTGGTGGAACGTGGCTACCGTCTGGCCGACAGCATGAGCACCGAAAAGATCTTCCCGAACATGCTGGTGCAGATGGTGTCCATCGGCGAGGACTCCGGCGCCATCGACAAAATGCTGTCCAGCGCGGGCCGAGCGTATGACGAAGAGGCCCAATCCATGGCCAAACAGCTCACCTCGTTGCTGGAACCACTGATGATTCTGTTCCTCGGCGTGGTGGTCGGCTTCATGGTGGTGGCATTGTATATGCCGATGTTCTCCATGTTCGACGCCATCAATGGTCAGGCCTGACCTGATATCCGAGTACCCGAGCGAAACATACCTTTATATATAGGAGCAAGCATGAAACAGACCGGATTGTGGTCCAGACTCAACCGCAGGTACCGTGCGGCATTACGCGAACGCATGGGGGAGCACGGCGCCGCCATGATGCTGGCCATTCTGTTCGTGATGGTGGTGCTCACCACATCCGCTCTGGTCATGACTACCCTGCTTGCCCAGGCGATTCCTTACAAGAACAATAAGGAAAACTCCCAAGCCAACTATGCGGCCGAATCCGGCCTTGAAGTCGGCTTGAGCTATATCAATGAAAATCTGGCGAAGTTGCAAGGTTCTACGAGTCTTGATGATTTACAGAAGGTGTTGCCTGCCGTTGATGCTGATATGAACGACAGTTCCAAGGATGGTGAATTTGCCAAATATGATGGCGCATCCGTATTGTTGAATCATGTTGCTTTGAATAAGACGGTAAAAACATCGGATACGGCTTCATATACGCCAGATGACCTGTCCTATCGTGTGCGCATCAATTTCTACGACGCCAATCCGGATGACGCATCGGCGGAGATGATCGGCTCTCCATCCGATCTGAAAAACCTACAGTATGCCGAAGTGGTGGCCACGGGCTTCATCAACCGGTATAAGGACGGCCGTACAGCAGGCAACACCAAAAGCCCGCAGGCCATGAAGCGTGCGGTATGCAGGATCGAAGCCAAAACGGACTCCACCACCACGAACCATTCCAGCACCCTGGGCGTCGGTGGCCGCATGGGCATGGGTTTTTATGCCGCGGCGCCCTACAACAGGCTCGATTCGCAGTTCGTATGGGTACCCGTGGATTATGATGGCGTGTCCATCGGATCCGATCCAACCGGCGAAGTTAAATTCTCCGGCACGGTGGATTCCGGACACACCAATACCAGCCAGCTGTCCGATGGCACTGCGACGTTGAATCCAGTGAACCGCACCTGCATGCTGGCCACCACCATTCCGGTTACCAACGAGAAGAAAAGCATTGCCGAGAACCTCGATTTAAGCAAATCGCCTCAAGCCGGTTCTGGGCTGGTGGTATTGCCCGCCGCATACAACGCGGGAGGTGACACCTACCAATATACGGAGGAATGCCGTGCTGACGGTGCGTACTCCTCATTGAACACGTGGGTGTACTACAAGGACAATTCCATCCGTCTGGCCTCGAATATGGGATTGTGCGTCACCGGTGTGAGCATCGATGACACCGACGGCAAGACTCCAGCCACCTTGCAGCCATGCGGCACATCATACGGAGTCCACTTCCAAGGCGATTATTATACGGATCCGAATAAGGTTGCGCAGCAGACGGAGAAGAACGACCCGAACAGTCTGCTCAACAAATACCAGAAATGGAACTTCTACAACGGGTTCATCAACGCCGGATACTGGAACGAGCTGACGGGCGATGTCAGTGCGCAAGCAGCGTCATATGATTCCGCTCTGCCTGAAAGCAAGGGATATGCCGTAGCCGGCGTGCAGAGCGGCAAAAAGACCAAGTTCCAACGTCTGGAAGTCACCCATTACGGCGGTAGCCCACAAGACAGTGGCGATCCGCATTTTGCGGGCGGCAATATCAAAGCCACCCCCTACAGTCAGGCGTATATGGTGTCGCAATGGACCTATAACTTCAGCGATTCCTACTTTTCGAACGGTGCCGACATGCAGGATGCCACCGCATCCTTCAGCCAAGCAGGCGAAGCGGGATACGGCACCAATCAGATGGTGAACTCCGCATCCGGATTCTGCATGGTGATGGACGGCAACGACGTATACGCCGACACCTGCGACGTGCATAGTGCGGACTTCGACGCGAAATGCTACCAGAAGACGATCATGGGGCAAGGCAGCGATTTCATCTCGACCTCTCACTGTTCGACCGCCGACAAGGAGAACTTCAACTTCATATCCGACCGCGTCTCCTATACCGAAGATGCCAGCGCCGATGGCACTGGCATCGACACCACCATAGCCCTGCACGACACCAACGGCAACATGAAGTACCTGCATGTTTCCGGCAGTAAGGTGTCGTTGACCGATAATCCAAGTGACGCCACAAAGTTCCGCCGATATAACGAGCACAACACCTCGAAAGCGGTGAGTTACGGCGGCAAGACGCAGTATCCATGGGCTGGCACTTTCCAAACCAGCGAAGGCATGTGCCTGACGGAAATCTATCCGGGAGACTATGTGGAAAGCAATGGGAAGAAAGACCGTCAATACAATCGCTCAGACGGTCATTCCATGCTGAAAATGGTTTCATGCGGAACCGATCGTGACGTGCGTGGGCGACTGGTGAAATCGCAGGCATGGAACGCTTCAGTGAATTATGGTGATGCCGGATCGGCCGGTAGCATTACTTGGACAACGACAACGACCACCGTATCTATCCCTACCAGTACCTATTTCTCAGCGGTTGTGGACTCCACCGTCACATCCAGAAAGTGGTGAACGGCATGGATATAGTGAATGATGTTCCTACCGTGGTGATACTGCTGGTGGCCTCGCTGATCATCGGCTGTATCTTCGGATCTTTCCTGAATGTAGTGATATGGCGCGTGCCGAACCACATAAGCATCACCAATCCGAAACGTAGCTTTTGTCCGAAATGCGAATCGCCAATCGCTTGGTATGACAATATTCCCATCTTTTCCTGGTTGGCACTCGGCGCGAAATGCCGACACTGCAAAGAACCGATTGCCGCACGATATCCGCTGGTCGAATCGCTTGGCGGACTGTCCTTCCTTGCCGTAACCGCAGGTGGACTGTTCGGCGCATACCCGTTATGGGCACTACCCGTGCTGTACGTGTTCGCATGCGTGTCCATCGTCATAGCGTTCATCGACTTGGACCACCATCTCATCCTCAACGTAGTGCTACTGCCGACGCTTATCGCAACGGTGTTGCTGCTGGTTGTGGCATCGTTTGGCATAGGGGAGTGGAATCGTCTTGGTCGCGGAGCGCTCTGCGCGCTGATTCTCTTCGTGTTCTATTTCGTACTCTCACTCATCTGGAAAGGTGGCATGGGAGACGGCGACATCAAACTCGCGTTCATTCTCGGATTGCTGCTTGGCTGGCTTGGCTGGCCGCAATTCATCATTGGATCGTTCGCCGCGTTCTTCATCGGCGGTGCCATCAGCTTGGTATTGCTGGCCAGCAAAAAGGTCGACCTTCATGGAGGCATCCCCTTTGGGCCATCCATGCTGCTCGGCGCATGGCTTGGCATTTTCGCCGGCGTACCAATCGCCACACTATACCTGCAACTCACCGGACTTGCGTAACGCATCCGCATACAAGACCCATATATATAAGGAGAGACCATGAGAGCAATAACGGCGCTGTCGATTGCGAGCGACGCCATACGAGCGGCGGTCATAGCCGACCCCTATACGGATTCGCCGACCATCAAACACTTCCAGGCGCTTCCGCTGCCCGTTGGAGCTGTGGTGGATGGCGAAGTGGTGGACGCCGAAGTGGTCACCGGTCTACTGAAAACGTTGGTGCAACGCTTCAAGTTCCCGCGTGAGAACACCATACTCGTTTATTCGAGCCGTCGTATGGTGTTCCGTGAGGCGGACTTCCCCTACATGTCCCTAGCTGATTTACGCTCAACCCTGCCATTCCAGGCCAAAGGCATGATTCCATTGCCCATTGAGGAATCCGAACTTGACTTCGTGCCGTTGTCTGTAGTGGATGACGAGCAGAACGGCAAGCAGCTTCATGGCATTCTCGTAGCCACTCTGCGCGGTGGTCTGGAAAAAACTGCGTATACCGCAGAAGAAGCGGGTTTCGTGATCACCTCCATCGACGCCGGTCCGTTCGCGTTGGCCCGCCTGTTCAGCGACACCAACCAGGCGCAGACCGAAGCGGTGGTCAACATCAACGGCAACTGCACCGACGTGATCGTGCTCAATAACGGAAAACCCGCCTATATGCGCGTCGTGCCGTCCGGTGCCGACGACGTGTCCGACGCCATCGCCAATGCGCTGAGCATCTCCTTCGAAGACGCGGAACGCATCAAAAACCAGATTGGTCTGCAAAATGTGACCGGTGACGAACGTCTCGAAAAAGCCGAGGAAGTCATTCGTGAAACCACGGCGCAGCTCATCGTCGGTATTCGCAATACGTTGAACATGTACGACGTCGACCATGCGGACAGCACCATCAGCGGCATCATCCTCACCGGTACGGGTGCGCGACTCATTGGTCTGCCCCCAGTGTTGGCAAGCTCCATCAACAAGATGGTGCGCATTGGCGATCCGTTCATCCGCTTCAAGCTGTCCAAGGAAGTCGAACGTCAGAACATTGTGGCGCACGCGGTCGATTTAGGCGGGGTGCTGGGACTGGTCATCGGAAAGAAGCCGAGGTGAGTGTGATTATGAAACTTGATATGAAATCCAAGAAAAACAAGGCCAACTCCCACCGTGGACGTGGCAAGGAAATCGCCTATCCGGACACTTCGGACGGTCAGAAGGGCACCCTGCTATCCATGAACGTCTCCGATATCAGCAATGCGTTGAAGGCGGGCGGTATCGGCAAGCGTAGCACCGCGCCGGAAAACCCAGCCGACTGGACCATGCGCGCTAACCTGATTCCGCGTTCCATCGTCGGATTGAATCGCGATCGAGCCATCAAATACCTGTTAACGTATGTGCTGATCGGCGTGCTCATTGTATCTTTGGTGGTCAGCGTGTTCATGTTCGCCCAATCCACATGGGCGGACCATCGTGTGGAAGTGGCTCAACAGAAGACCATTTCCCTGCAAAAGGAGAAAGCGCAGTTCAAGGATGTCGAAGACACGTTGAATTCGCTGGACGATGCGCAGAAGGCGAAGATTGCCATGCTGTATGACGAAATGGACTGGATGAAGGTCGCCGATTCGCTGAACAGCTCGCTTCCGGAAGGCGGCCAGTATACGAATCTGGAACTCAAAAGCTTCCAGATCGCTTCATCGAACAATTCGTCCTCATCCTCCGACAATACGTCCACTGTGTGGTCTGGTAACGGCGTGATTTCCGCGGACTTCACCATCGAATCGCCGAATTTCTACTCGGCCAAGGACTTTATCAACAATTTCGCCTCGATCCCCACGTACAAGACGGGTTATGTGAGCTCTATTACCAAGAATGACAGTGAAGGTGGCACCACCTACACGTATACCGGAACGATTTCACTGGTGATGGACGGCAACACCACTTCGCGAAGCGACAACTCAGCAGGCGCGACCCAGGCCAACCGTGATTTGCTCGCCAAGCTGCGCGCAAGCCTCGACAAGGCTGCGTCCGGACAGTCTGATGCTTCTGCCAACCAGTCGACTGACACCTCATCCGATGCCAGCGGATCGTCCAACTGATAAGCAGGAGGAAACATGAACAAGCATAAAATCGCATGGATCGCACTGGCCGTCGGCATCGTAGTGGTGCTGATGTTGACATGGCTTGTAGGCGTATCTCCGCGTCTTACACACATTAAGGAAGCCGACGCGCAGACTGCGCAGATCGAAGAAAGCAACAAGAAAACGCGTGACCAGATTGAAACGCTGCGTATGGCGAGCGAGACGATCGGCCTGCAGAAGGATCGTTTGCGTCAGCTGCAGCGCCAGATTCCTGACGGCTATAACCAAAACGAATTCATCGATTCGTTGAATGCCGCTGCTGATGGTGCGGGCGTCTCCATCCAGTCTGTGACCTTCGATGAGGCCACCACCGCTGAAGTGCCGTCCGAAATGCAGGGAACCATCAAAGCCGGCCGGCTTGTGCAGGTTCCGGTGAGCATTACTGCGAATGGCAGCTATGATGCAATGCGTGGCTTCGTTCAGGCCGTGCAGGGCATCAACCGTATTGCCGTTCCTGAAGATGTGACGTACACCCTTGATAAGGGCGGCGACGCCACCAAGAACAACGTGACCATCAATTGTAAAATCTGGTCGCTGCTGCTTAACAATGACACCGTCGAAGACGAGAACGTTACCAAGCAGTGACAAACAATACATAAAGAACGATTCTCTCCTTATCCATTACATGGGGCCTTCCGCATTCGCGGGAAGCCCCTTATGTATCTTCACATATTCTTATGTGTTTTCATTCGGTTCTTGCATCAATTTGCCGTTCATCCCCATCGGAAATCACGTAACTTGCCATGCCGTGAAACTGTCAGGCAAAACTGTCAGCATGTGACGGTAGGCTTTGCGCTTGTAAAGACCCCAAACCATTCAATCCAGAAGGTGCATTGTGGCTGTATCCAAACTCGATGAAGTCGTATCCCTTGCCAAGCGTCGTGGCTTTGTTTTTCCCGCCGGTGAAATCTACGGCGGAACCCGTTCCGCATGGGATTACGGTCCGCTCGGCGTGGCGCTGAAGGACAATATCAAGCGCGAATGGTGGCGCTCCATGGTCGTCACCCGTGGCGACGTGGTGGGCGTGGACACCTCCATCATCCTGCCGACCCCCGTGTGGGTGGCTTCCGGCCACGTGGCCGTCTTCAACGATCCGCTGGTCGAGTGCCTCAACTGCCATAAGCGCCAGCGTTCCGACAAGCTTGAGGAATCCTACGCCGAGAAGCATGGAGACAAGCTGCCGGAGAACGGCATGGCCGACATCGTGTGCCCCGACTGCGGCACCCGCGGCAAGTGGACCGAACCGCGCGACTTCAACATGATGCTGCGCACCCACCTCGGCCCGGT